>Ga0172369_10000056_pt1 | contig 145888 bp, 108 predicted proteins | sample LakKiv25m_FD_114539 | JGI IMG/M metagenome (GOLD analysis project Ga0172369, IMG submission 114539) | Freshwater microbial communities from Kabuno Bay, South-Kivu, Congo - kab_022012_11.25m | ecosystem: Environmental > Aquatic > Freshwater > Lake | place: Democratic Republic of the Congo... | reverse complement strand
GGTTCAGGGTTTCCCCCATTGACCAATATTCCTCACTGCTGCCTCCCGTAGGAGTCTGGACCGTGTCTCAGTTCCAGTGTGGCTGATCGTCCTCTCAGACCAGCTACTGATCGCAGCCTTGGTAAGCCGTTACCTTACCAACAAGCTAATCAGACGCAGGCTCATCCTAAACCGCCGAAGCTTTGATACCGAAGTACCTCATGGGATATTAGCGCCGGTTTCCCGACGTTATGTCCCGGATTAGGGCAGATTACCTACGCGTTACTCACCCGTGCGCCAGTTTCCGAGTCCCCGAAGGAACTCTTCTCCTTGACTTGCATGTGTTAGGCACGCCGCCAGCGTTCGTCCTGAGCCAGGATCAAACTCTCCGTTGTATATTTTTTATGTTATTTTCTAACTTATGAGTTGATCTCTAGGCTATAAAGTATTGACATTTTTTCCTGTCTTGTTTTTTTGCATTATTTGCTCTCTGTTTTCAATGAACGTTCCCAAAAGGGAATACAAACTTAAAAGTATTTTTTATTCTGTGCAAGAAAAATTTTCATTTTTGTAAAAATATTTTGATTTTTCTTTAAACAGACCTTTTGTTTGTTTGTTTCCTTTGCCATTGTTTTGACTTTCTACGGTCTGATTGGCAAAGATTTTAAGTAAACGTAGCGAGATTATTTTAATTGTATATTGTTTTTCACTTTTCCACTTTCAATTTGTTATATGATGACATTGTTATCAAAGAATTCGCTTGTTGATTCCCATGATTTGTTCGGCAATTCTCATTTAATAGTATGGAAAATAGTTTTGAGGTTTTGTTCAAATACTTTTTGTTGGTTAAATTAGTATTTTAATATATTATTGTTATGAATATTATTCAAAAATGGTGAATTTAGTTTATGAGTGTTTTAGTATTAGATAATGTTGTCAAATCGTTTGGCAATTTTAAAGCTGTTGATAGAATATCTTTTGAAGTTGAGCAGGGGACCGTGTTTGGTGTTCTTGGACCGAACGGTGCAGGTAAGACAACTACAATCAGGATGATTACGAATATTTTAATACCTGATGAGGGTGAAATTCAGTTATTCGGTGAGCCGGTCAATCCGGTTCATCAAAATAGAATTGGATATTTACCCGAGGAAAGAGGTTTGTATAAGAAGATTAAAGTTATTGAGCAGTTGATTTATTTCGGACAGTTGAAGGGACTGACAAGAAGCTTTGCTCAGAAAGCGGCAAATCAGTGGCTTTTTAATATGGATGCTAAGGATTGGGGGAACAAAAAGATTCAGGAACTTTCAAAAGGAATGCAGCAGAAGGTTCAGTTTATCAGTACTATTCTTCATTCTCCGGATTTGCTTATTCTCGATGAACCTTTTTCAGGTTTTGACCCGATTAATGTTGAGATTCTTAAGAAAATTATTCTTGACCTTAAGGATTCGGGTAAAACTATTTTGCTTTCGACTCACGTGATGGAACAGGTCGAGCAATTGTGTGATAATATAGTTTTAATAAATAAAGGAAAAATTATCCTCGAAGGGAATGTTCGTAAGATAAAACGTAATTTTGGAAGAGATTATGTTTTGATGGAATTCGAAGGCAGTGATAGTTTTCTTGATGATTTGCATAATGTTAAATTTATTAACAGGACAAAGAACAGGGTTGAATTCAGATTGAATAATGCAGATTATACAGCGAATCAGATTTTGCAGAATGCCATAGATAAAAAAGCTGAAGTTATAAGATTCGAACTTGTTGAACCAAGTTTAAATGAAATATTTATTGATGTTGTCCAAAAGACCGGAGGCGAAAATGAGTGAGAATACTTCAAAAATAATGACAATCATTAAGCATGAATATATAACTAAGGTTAAGACAAAGGGATTTATTATTGGTACAATTCTGGGACCACTGGCTATTGTGATAGTAATTGGTGCTGTAATCGTGGTTACGATGCTTTCGATGGATACAGGTATTAAGAAGATTGCTGTTTTGGATAGGTTTGGAAAGTTTGGTTCTCAGCTTGTGGCATCGGATACTGCGAGATATTATCTGACTGATTTGAAAGAAAGTGAACTAAAAGACCAGGTCAGGAATGAAGAGATTGACGGATTTTTGATTCTTCCTGAAGATATTTTAGAAAATAATACGGCGACTGTTTACACGAGAGGTGGCGGCGGAATTGGTTTTATTGAATCAATCGAATCATCTGTAGAGCATTTTAGCAGGATTGAAAGATTGAAAAATGCAGGGTTGAATACAGATGTTATTGATATTGTTGAAAAGGGTATAAATATTGAAACTGAAAAAGTAACTGAGGAGGGTGTGCAGAAAGACCATACCGAAGCTTTTGCTGTGTTGGGTTATATATTGGGTTTTGCGATTTATATGTTCATGTTTATTTATGGGAGTTTTGTATCGAGAGGAGTTATTGAAGAAAAGGCGAACAGAATTATCGAAGTCATTGCATCATCGGCAAAGCCGTTTGAGATAATGATGGGCAAGGTTGTTGGAATCGGGTTGGTCGGTTTGACGCAGGTGCTTTTTTGGATATTGCTGATGTTTGTACTTGCTTTTGCAGGACAGCCGCTTTTAAACAGTTTTATATCCGAACCCGCAATTATGACCCCGGGAATGATGACACCAGAGCAGATGGAAATTCAGGCACAATTCGGAATGGTTAAGGATTTTTTGGGCTCGGGGATTTTGATAGGATTTTTATTTTACTTTTTATCGGGATATTTTGTTTACTCAACAATTTTTGCGGCTATCGGTTCTGCGGTTGACCAGGAGCAGGATGCCCAGCAACTGATGATGCCGGTTTCGATGCTGATAATTATTCCTATGCTGTTCATCAGTGTAGTCATGACAAATCCTGACTCGACAGTTTCCGTAATATTATCATTAGTACCGTTTTTCACACCGATACTAATGATAGTGAGGGTAGCGGCAACACAGGTGCCTTTCTGGCAGGTGGCATTGTCTGTAGTGCTGATGATTGGAACTTTTTTTGCATGTATATGGGTTGCTTCAAGAATTTATAGAGTTGGAATACTAATGTACGGCAAAAAGCCGAGCATTAAGGATTTGATTAAGTGGGTGAGGTTGTAGAGGAGGGGATTTGTTTTAAAATAATGGGCAGGTTTGGTACCTGCCCCTTCAAATAATTATTTCTCTTTTTTCTCTTCCAATTTAAATTTCACAGGTATCGTAACCCATGCTTCAACTTTCTTTCCTTTGTCCATGGCAGGTTCAAACATTGTTGCTTTTAATGATTTGACTGCGGCATCTGATAAGATATCATTATCGCTTGCTTCAACCTTAGTCTTTTGGACTTTACCGTCAGTGCCGATTAACGCTTTGATATATACAGTACCTGAGATTCCATTTTTTCGTGCTTCTTCGGGATATTTGAAGTTTGCAATGAATTTTTTAATGTCCATTTTCGGCATTTGGTCAATATCTATGAATTCGTTGTCCTTTTGTGGAACATACATGACTTTTTGTGATTCATTAGCTTCTGATGAATTAACTTTGTCATGAAGTTTGAATTTAATCGGTAATTTCATTTCGCATTTGAAATCATCTGAAACTTTATTTTTTATTTCCCAGTTCGGCATTTTTGATACAACACGAATCGCTTCTTCATCACAGCCATAGCCAATGCTTTGAACTATTTTAACATCCGAAACTTTTCCGTTACTGCCAACTTTGAAAGCAACAACTACAGTACCTTCAATTCCGCTTGTCCTTGCCTCTTCGGGATATTTCAGGTTTTTCCCTAAGAATTCAATCATTTTGGGATAGCTGCCCGGATACTGAACATCAAATGATTTTTCTTCTTCTTTTGAATCGGATGAAACTTTAAACTCAGTCCAATTATCCTCATCATTATAATACTCACTCCAGTTTCTTTGCATTTCAGGGCTACCAAAGAAAAACTCTATTGATTGGTTCATCTTAATCGGTTTCCCTTTATATACAGCCGGTTTCCATTTAGGCATACTTTTTACGAGCCGGATGGCTTCTTCGTCACAGCCGTATCCGAGTTTGTCCTTAGACCACTTGCCACCCTTTTTTAAAGTCTGAGCAACCCTTATTTTTTCAAGAGACCCATCCGTATTGACTTTAAATCGAACTGTAACTTTACCTGCTGTCTTTGCCTCAACCATTTTTTCGGGTACTTTTTGGTTGTTTCTGAGAAACTCAGTTAGAGCGTTCGAGCCACCCGTAAATTGTGGTGGGCTGTCGTATTTTACGGTTTCTGTTTCATCTTCATATTCTAATGTATAGGATATGGTTTTATTCCCGGAGCCGGATTCTGAGCATGAAAACGCTAAGACTAACAGCGCCGACATTGGCAAGACCAAAAGGAATTTCAGTATTGCCATTTTCTTAGTTCTTGATTTTGTTAACATAATAATCCTCCGTTTGATTGTTGAATAATTGAAATTATTAGCCGGCTGAAACAGATCGGGGTTGTTCACCCCTTCGGCGCCAGTGAGCTGTTTCAGGAGCAGCTTTTGGTAATTTATTTTGTCATATCCTTTGCTAACTACACCTTCATCTGCCTGATATTCGTGAACATCGCGAATCGAGTTGCGATAAAACCAGATGAACGGATTGAACCATTGGATAATCGTAAATATTTCTAAAAGTATGATGTCGTAAGTATGTTTTTTCTCAATATGGATTTTCTCGTGTGCAATAATCTGTGCTGTTTCGTCATTGTAAATAAAAGATTCATTCAGAAATATAATATTAAAAAATGAGAATGGAGCGAACTTGCCTTCGGTGAAAACAATTTTGTAACCATTGATTTTGTTGATGCCGCTTTTACGAATGATGTATAGCAAATGCGACATCTGAATGAGAAACCTGATTGAAAATATCAGCAAACCAGTAAGATAAATTACTGCGGCAATCTCCAATGAACTTAGTCCTGACTTGACGCTTTGCTCGATGTTGTCGGCAGTAATGATTATTGTCTGGATAGTACCGTAATACATCACTTCGCTTTCGCTTCCTGTTGAAATTGAAAAAGCAGGTATAAGCATTGATAAAAATAAAGTAACTATAAGGAAAATCCTGTTCACCGAAAAATATGTGTCGCGGTGAAACAGCAATTTATAAGTCAGGTAAAATACTGAAATACAAATTGACGCTTCGAGCATATAGGTAATTAAGGATGTCATTTTTCTTTCCCTTTCTTAGATTTTGAGATTTTTTCAGACATTTGTTCTTCAACGAGTTTGCGGACTTCTTCGAGTTCCTTTAAGCTGAGTTTGTTTTCTTTTGCAAAAAAGGAGACCATCTGACGGTAAGAGTTACCAAAATAATTGCTAACGAAACCTTTTAGGAATTGCTTTGTATAATCACTTTTTGAAATCAATGGATAATAGCGGTGAGTTTTTCCGAATGCATCGTGAGAAACAAAACCCTTTTTCTCGAGAATACGTATAATTGTTGAAACTGTGTTGTATGCAGGTTTTGGTTCGGGTAGTACATCAATAATATCTTTAACGAATGCATTATCCAGTTTCCATAAAACATGCATAATTTCTTCTTCAGCTTTTGTCAATTCAATCATTTTTTCTCCCATCATTAAATATTTATTTCGCAATATACAACTAATTTTTTAGTTTTACAACTAATATTTTAGTTATTTAACTAATTTTTTAGTTTCTATTACTAAAGACGTAATGATAAGGCAAAAGGTTACAAGAAAAATGAAAATATTTTAAAGTCAATACCAATGAATATTATCCAAGATATTTTGCATTAATAGCAGATAATCTTACCTGATTTTATTATTACTCCATCAACACTAATTAAATAAAGATATGCTCCTATATTTAAGTTAGAAATATCGAAGACAAAATTGGAATTTTCCAATCCGGAGTGTATTTCGAACTCCTTAACTGTATTACCGAGAATATCGCTAATTTGGAATAAATATTTCCGGGATAATCCATCCTCGAACTTAACAAACAATTTTTCATTATCCTGAAAGATTTTAATATTGTCGTTATCAAAAATTTCTTTAACATCAACATGGCTGCCGGTTACGAACATTCTTGTTTCAGACCAAGGACTGCCGCCGCTTAAATTGTTTGCTCTGACACGCCACATATAAATTTTGTTGCTTTTTAGTTCATCGGAGAATTTATATGAATACCAAAAAATCGAATCTTTTTCAAAAAGCATATTCTTGAATTGATTGTCAGATGCCATGTTTAGAGTGTAATAATCAGCATTTTCAACTTCAGTCCAAATAATCTCGAGATTTAAAGGCAAATTGTTCTGACCGAAAGTGGGATAAACAAGAGAAGGTGCTTCCGGTTTTGGAGCAACAGTCGTGAACTTTGAGGGTTCGGAAAAACTGCTTTCCATGTCATTAATCTTGGCTTTAATTCTCCAAAAATAGTTTGTGCCATACATAAAATAATATTCATCTGTGAATGAGTTTTCCGTGATTTTGTCATTGTCAATATCCAAAATACTGAAATCCTCATATTGAGATACCTGAATGTGATAAGATGTAGCATAAGGTACAGATTCCCATTGGAATGTGGGCATGAGTGCAACCTGTTTGGCATCAGGTTTGGGATAAATCATGGCAGGAATCTGCGGTTGAACAGTTATTGTTTTAAAAGAGAATACAGTTGACCAGGTACTGCTTAATAATCCTTTTTTGGCTTTGACTCTCCAGTAATAAGTACCATTGGGTTTTAATTCGGAAGAAGAAGACATATTGGTTGACAAGCCGTCATTCTCGAAAATTATTTGCTGGAAACCGGCATCATTAGCTATTTGCAAATGATAGTATTCGGCATTGGGGGAAACAGACCATTTTAAATTAACATTTAATTCAACATTTTCTTCTCTATTCATTGGTTCTGATAAAGTAACTTCGGCAATTCTTTTTTCATCTTCTATCTTGAAGTCCCAAATTCCCCTTCCATAAGTAGCAAATCTTGCAGTTCGGATAGATGGGATATATTCGACACTCCAGAAAATCTGGTCAGGTGTATTGAAGCCGGATAAATCATACCATTTTTCATTAGCTTTGATGTAGATATAAGGTCCGACAGCAGTTGCGGCAAAAATATATTCATCATTGTCAGAAACTGCAATACGATAAACGAGTGTTTTAGGCAGACCATCATTCATCGGAGAAAAGCTCTCTCCTCCGTCATAAGAGACATAAGCACCCGGGTTACTGTAGCCACTGCCTGCAATATAAACGGTGTTTGCATCAATATTCGATGGAGCAATGCTTGCTCCGTAAAAATAATGACCGCCGAGTTTGGCGAATCCTTCCGACTTAGACCAGTTCTGTCCGCGGTTGGATGAGAAAAAGAAATCTCCGTTATTTGTCAAGGCATAAAACATATCTTTATTTACGTTTGAAATACCAAGAGCAGAAATAGCATCTTTATTACTAAACTGAAATGGCATTTGAGTTCCAGTTATACTTCGGTTGGCATAGGTCATTTTCCAGATATGATGATAACCGTCGGTTCCACCACCAGCGAGATAAGCGACATTGGGGTCTTTTGGGTCGGCAATTATCGGTCTCATCCAAAGTCCCCCACTCCCAGTTTCCTTGAAATCGAGAGTTGCCGAGCTTGTCATTGAAGGTTGTGCCAGCAATCTGTACACCATTGTAAAACCCGGATAAACATGCCAAAGCGTGTTACCACCGTCACTTGAAGTAAGGTGTGCATAATCGCCACTAATGGTTTGCTGGAACGAATGAGTACCGTCCTCATCAACAGCAGTAGTTCTTTGAAAGCCCTGGTCCTGACTTCCGACGAAGATTATATCAGGGTCATCTTTGAAGGAATAAGTGCTGTAATATTGACTAACATTCAAGCCGTGTAACGAAATGTTTTGAACTGTTAAAAGGTTATCGTAAGAAACGAATGTGCCTCCGTCAGTACTGATTATAACCAGCTCTTCCCCATTTGGATTCATGAAACTGGTAATCGCAGGCAAATCAGCATGAAGTTTGGTTTCAATATTCCTATAATAATCGGGCCAATCATTTACCAATTCCCATGTTTTACCGTTATCGTGCGAACGGGAACAATTCACACCTCCAAAATACAATGCTTCGGGATGAATGCAGGATGCTTCAAAACTGTTTGCCATGAAAGGACCGTAGTCCAGTGTTGCCAAAGTTACCCATGTATTACCTGAATCTGATGATGAAAAGAAATGGGAGTGGTTAGTAGTTTTGTTTTGGAGCCATAAATAAATAGTATTGCCGCTCTCATTGGCAGTTCCGGAAAGTCTGCCTGTTTTATAATTATTGAAATTCTCAATATTAATATTTGACAATTTAGTAACAGTTCCGTCTTTATTAATTTTGGAAAGAGTGTCCAAATGCATGAAATAGACATCACTGCTGTAATATCTGGGTGTCCACAAATCGCATCGCTCAGGTGTAATTGCAAGTTGATGTATCTTTTCGAATGTCTCACCTTTATCGGTAGAGCGATAGATGCGGGTTACCATCTTGTTCAATTCAGAATCATTTATATATTTCGTAATGTAGATATAATGACTATCATCACCAGTCATAACTGCATCACTCATCCCGCCGGTTGCAAAAGAAGGAATCCAAGTCAGTCCTTCGTTGTCGGAATAATATAAATAAGAACCATTAACAGCAATTATTCTTTTTGAATTATTATGCTCAATAACTCTCAATAAAATAATATTTTGCATTTGAAGCCATTCATTCAGGCATGTCCAGTTTTCACCATTAAGAGTGCCTCTCCAAATATTTCCTCCGTGCGAAGCATTGTAAATGAGATTGTTTTTCCAGTCAATATCACAGGTCATAGTTCTACCGGCTAAGTTGTTGCTACCCCTTTCAATCCACTTTCCAACCAGCTTCCCGTCTGCAATTGTATCGGACAAGAATTTTGCTTTTTTGAAATCAGTAAATAACATGGATTCAATTTTTTGTTGCATGATTTTATGCTTTTGCTCTCTGATACTCGCATTAATTATTTTGTAATCTGTTCCGGGAGCAGTTCTGTGCATATCCTCCATCCATTTTTTTCTTTCGATTTTGAAATTGGGGTCAGCTTCTTTCATTAACTGATATTCAATTTCTTTTGAAAAGGGTTGTGAGTTGCCTTTTAGGGTAACGAGAAGTAAGATTAAAAGTAAATAACTAATATTTTTCATTTTGTTTTCCTCAATCAACATGGAATAAAAATCAAATTTAATGGTTTTAAATCAATTAAACAAAATAAGTTTTCAATATAATATTTAATAAAACATCTACCGAATATATTATAATATTTGATTAGGTTGGTTTGTTTTCAAATACTTTAGAGTCATAAAATAATTAAAATTGTCATTTTTAAAATAATCAGAATTCGGATAATAAAAGAAAATATTGATTTTTTTAAGTTTTTTTTTGGACAATAACAAAAAATTTCGTTTTTTGCATAATGGTTAGATAGTCTAATCGAATTAACAGTGCTAAGGAGTAGTTTATGAAATCATGGAAACCGTTTAAAAGAGATGATGCCGCTATTTCAACATTACTTGAAATGGTTTATGGATACCAGAAAAGCAGGACACTTTTCACTGCCTGTCAGTTGGATATTTTTTCGACAATTGGGACTGATTACAAGACTGCATCCGAGTTAGCTATCACAAATAATACCGATAAAAAAGCGACACAACGTTTGCTGGATGCTCTGTGTGCCTTGGAACTATTAGAGAAAAAAGAGGATAAATATACAAATTCAAAAATTTCCCTCAGATTCCTGGTTAAAACCAAGCCCGAATATATGAGCATAATGAATTACAGCAGCCGTTTGTGGGATAGCTGGGGAAATTTAACAGAGTCGGTTAAAGCAGGAAGAAATCCCGATATAAAGGAAATCAGGGATTATACAACACAGGAAACCGAAGATTTCATTGATGCAGTACATTGGCGTTCTTCACTGTTGGCTCCTGACATCGTCAGACAGATAGACCTGACAAATGTTGAAAAAGTACTTGACCTTGGTGGTGGCGTTGGTGATTATGCTATTGAGTTTGTCAATGCCAAACCATCTATCAAAGCAACAATTTTTACATATCCGAATTGCGCTCCATTTGCTGAAGATTTCCTTAAGTATATAAAAAACAGAGAGGTTGCTAACAAAATCAATATTGTTACAGGTGATTTTCTTGAGGATGCTTTTGGCAACGACTATGATTTAATATTTCTGTCTTTCGTATTTCAGCATAATGATATTTGGAAGAACATTGAACTTGCAAAAAAAGTACGCGATTCTTTGAATTACGGAGGCAAAATAGTTATACAGGATTTATTAATTGATGATAAAAGAACATCTCCGGAATTCAACACTTTATTTGCCCTTGAATTATTGGTTAACTCAGTCGGAGGAGATGTTTATACAAATTCCGATATTTGGTTAATCCTGAGAGAAGCCGGGTTTTCAAAAATTAAAAATATGGAAACTGATTTCGGTACAAGTTTGGTTTTTGGAATTAAGGAATAGTCAAACAAACTTAGAATATTGAATTATAAATTTGTGTAATCATTTTCTAATTCCAAAGTCAACGCATCAATAGCTTGTTGAAAAGTAATTATGCGATTGCAGGCATTATCAAGAGTTGCACTGTGGTCTAAAATATAATTTCTTAATATTTCCCTTTTTGAAATGTTATCTGTCCTGATTACATCTGCTAACTGCTCATGTCCTTTGCCTAATAATATTGAACCATGCTGAAGAAGCGTTTTCCCGAAAAGTCTTTGAGCACTGCCAACAACTTTTTTCCCATTCAAAGCTATCTCATATCTTGCCGCACTTGCGAAGCAGGAAACTGAAATGCCATTTTGCTTTTGATAAAATTGTCTGAAATCAGGTTGAGATTTTTCGAAATCCAAATCATTTGTACCGAGTTTTTTTAAGCCATTAAGTAAAAAAGTATGTATTTCGCGGTAAACATCATGTACAGTCATATTATTTGGAAGCTGGCAGACAACAGAATAGGTTAATTCATCTGCATGCAGAACAGCCCTGCCGCCAGTGGGACGTCGGACAATTCCAAAACCTTTCTCTTTAAGGAGTTCCAAGTCTATATCACCTTCTTTTTGGTTATAACCCAAAGAAACTGTCCATGGATTCCAGCCATAAAAACGAAGCATCGGTTTTGCTGTTTCTTTTGATAAATCCATTGTTCTGTTAAAATCAAAATCCATATTGTATTGACCTGAACAAAAGCCGTCAATAATCAATTCGAATTCGCTTCCCAAAAACTCATTGAGCTTACTATTTTTAATAATTTTTACCATAAATTGACTGCAAAAATAAGTAATGAGCAATCAACACACAAAGTAAAATATTTTTTTAGTATAGCAGCATCTTCCCTACCTCAACTTTTTCGCCTGCCTGCATTTTCAGGAAATAAAGTCCTTGAGGTAAATCGTATGTGTCAAAATTAAATATATGAGTCCCCTGCTCTTTGAATCCTAAGTCAAATTGTTTGACTTTATTTCCGAGAGCATCGTATAAGCATAGATTTATAATTGAAGGATAGTCGAGAGTGAATTCGATTTTTGTTGTGGATTGGGTTGGATTGGGAGAAATTTGAAAACCAATTGAATTAGTTAATAAATCATCAACATCATTAGGATTGAAGTTTACTTTAATTTTGAAAATTAATTTAGTAGAAATTGTATATAATTCAATAATATAAAACTTAGGCTCAATGTCTTCAGGAATTTCAAATTGATAATTTGCATAGCCATCATTATCTGTCCGTATTGTATCATATTCTTTGAAAAATTGATTCCAGATGTAAACATCACTATTATTTCCATAATAATAATCTTTTGGATCACCATAATAAGTAGTATAATAACCATATCTGAATCTGAATTTTAAAGTATCTCCGGAATAATTATTCAGATTTGTATCAATTCTTTCTTTTTCAATAAAGTTAATCTTATCGTAATCTTTATAGTTACTTCTATCGAAAAAATCCAAATTTGTTCTTAATAGATATTCCGAATTTTGGAAATGGCGCCAGTCAATAGTATAATATCGAATATTTTTGGTCAATGTATTAACACTCATACCAGCTATTAATCCTTCAGATATGAAAGAACTATCAGGAAAATATGTTGCTATAGTTTTGAACAAACCTTCACCAAGGTCAGTTCTTCTGATGATACCACAATATGGAGGAACATCATTTTCATACTTTGTATTATCTATAGTGAATATTGGATTTCCATAGTATTTTTCTCCTTTTATCTGAATATTTTCACAACTAACACCTTCTCCTTTAGGATTTCCTGGCGGAAAATTGAAAGAGCGTAAATTACTCGTTAAAAATATTGAATCAGGTTCTGTACCATCGGAGCCATGCTCCCTTGCTAATTCCTGACTGCAAATCATCAGATTTTTTTTTAAATCTGTTGTTCCTGATTCTAGGAAATTGATTATATTTTTTCTTTCAATTTTACTTATTGGTTTATCATCACCATCAGACCAGAATAGGTAATCAAACTGAGAATAATCAACAGTATTTTCTTCCCAATTTGTTCGTTCAAAAATACAATAGTCGGGAAATGGGTCATGCTCACCTAATATGTAATTACAATTTTTAATAAGTGAATCACTGTTCAAACGACCTGCAATTTGGTCATCGGTACTGATAGTATTCAAATCGGTTGCAGAATTTTCAACAGATAATATGATTTTATTCGAATTATTTATATAAAACCTAACAATTCTGGATTTCGAATTATATCCAAAAAGATACTCACCAAAAGCACCAAGAGAATCGAATTTGAGTAAATATCTCGGAGTAACATTTCTGAGCATATTAGAGAAATATGTAGGATATTTAAAATCAGAATTCTCCTGTAATAAATCGTAATAAGTTTTCGGAAAAAATTTTGCACCTTTACCATTAGTTGGTATAAATACCAATTCAGTAGAATCTTTGGTTTTTACTTCGTAATCTATTTCATGCTCTAATATTGGGATTGAATCGAAATTACCTTCACTGGTTTCCTGAAATATCTTGAGTTTTAAGTCATCATAAAGAACAATAAAAAAACTGTCATTATATACTTTAACCCTGATTTCTATGGGTGCTTTTTTCATAATATAATAAGCATCACTAAATCTACCGGTGTCAGCTTTGAAAGTGCCGGGAGAGGTAAACTCAATACGCATCAATTCAGCATTCGCACCAATAACTGAATATATTATAACAAGAGAAATCAGTACAATTTTCTTCATATCACTACACTTTCGGCAAATTTGTCATACCAATATATATAAAGACACATAAACAGGCAAAACGTCTCAAAAATAGTTGAATTTTTTGTAAAATATCAAATATAATGTTTAAAATTTCGTTTTACAAAAAAAGATTTTTAACTAATCGGGTAAAAAAAATGGACGGAATTCAATACATTGTTTCAGACAATGGTGACAAAACTGCTGTTCTGATTGATTTGAAAAAATATAAGAATATTTGGGAAGACATCTACGACATCATTCTTGCAAAAAACCGTGAAAAGGAACCGAGAGAAAGTTTAAAGTCACTCAAATCAAGATTACAGAAGCAAGGCAGAGTAAATGGGAAATTATGAAATAAATTTAGCCAAATCTGCCGTTAAAGAGATTGAATCATTAGATAATCCAATTTTAAATAAAATCCTGAAGAAAATTGAAGCACTTTCTCAAAATCCACGACCCTCAGGTTGCATTAAATTACGTGGCTCAAATGACCTTTGGAGAATTCGTGTCAACGATTACAGAATTTTATATTCAATCACTGACAAAGACCATCAAATAGATATTATCGCTGTCAAGCACAGGAAAGAAGCCTACTCATAAATTATTCTGTATTATTTGCTAATTATCCTTATCTCAATAAAACAATAACTATGTTCATTGTTCATTGTTCATTGTTCATTTTTCATTGAACTACCATCATCTTCCCTATCTCAACTTTTTCGCCTGACTGCATTTTCAGGAAATAAAGTCCTTGCGGCAAAACGTCTTAAAAAAAGTTGATTTTTTTTGCAAAAAAATAATATTTATTATATAACGTTTTTCATATAAATTTGAAAAAATGAATTATCAAAGGTAATATAATGACAACTTTAACATTGCGAACAGTCTTAAAGGACAACTCTTTTAGTTCCCCTGAACTGAGTAATTTCATAGGTGAAGAGGTCGAAATAGTGGTGAAGAAGATACGCAACCGAAGAAAAAAAAGTTTTGACCAGGTTGTTGCTGAAATACAGGAACTTGTTAGAAGTCGAGTACCAGAGGGAATAGACCTTAGCACCGAATTAATTCAAGAGCGTAGAAGGGAAGCAATGAATGAATAATTTTATTCTTGATTCATCAGCTGTTTTAGCTTTTATTCAACGCGAACGTGGTGGAGATAAAGTAAAAGAAATAATAAAAAACAGCTATCTTTCTACTGTGAATTTTTCTGAAATTGTATCAAAATTATATTTTTTTCAATTTTCAAAGAAGGAAGTATATGATATCATCATACAATTGGAAATAAATTTAGTAGATTTTGATAAAAACATTGCTATTGATACCGGTTATATAAAATATTTAAATAAAAAACTTGGCTTATCCTTAGGTGATTGTGCATGTATAGCTACAGCCATTGCAAAGAATCTTGACATTGTTACTGCTGACAAGATTTGGTTGAATCTTGATTTGCCTGTTAAGGTGATTTCAATAAGATAAATTCTTATCTGCCTCAACCAACTCCCCAAAAACAAATTCAAGCGGGTTGAGATTATAGATCATCCAGCCGTTTGCAAGAAAAATTACTTTATCAGAGAAAAAGTCATTCAATTTAAAATATTTCTCCTTGACTTTTACGCTGAAGTAAAGTTCTTGAACACTACTCATATTCCCGATGAACATATATTCCTTTTCTGCGAATTTTCTCGAAAAAGAGATAATATCTTCTGATGAAGTTTTGAGATATTTGATTGTTTTCTGGTCGAAATTTGTCTTGGGTTCGATAACTCTTTCTCTTATGTCAACCACTTGTTTTATAAATCTTGAAAATTCATTTTCAGTGTCCCAGTCCAAAGAAGCGACAGAGAATAGAGGTAATTTTGTCGAAGGAAATTCTGCGATTTCTTCGGGTTCGAAGCAAAGTCCGGTATTAATCGGGTTTTCAGTAGCTAATTCAAATCCATTTAAAATGAATGGAACTGACGGCATGAAATTAACCAATGCCCAAGAGAATTTCGAGAATTGAATTCCTCCTTGTCTTGATGCCGTTCTGTGAGTATTATGTGTTTCTGCAGTACCAAAATATGGTATAGAAGAACCTGATTCAGAGAGCATTTTAAATAGTGATTGTACTTTTTCGGGTATATGTAAATCGAAAGGCATGTAGCCAAGAGTTGCATTGTAACCGTCTTTTACGGACTTTTTTGTAAGTTCAAAATTTTCCTCCCAAAAGACGAAATTTGGATTTTCCTTTCTTGCAGTTTCAACTAAAGATGAACGTAAATCATGTGGAAGGGCATGTCCCATATCCACCATGACTCCATCAATATTGAAATTCTGCTGGTAGTATGGTATGATGTTGCAGATATTATCCCACAATGAACGTATGCGGTACTGGTTTTGCTCGAGTTTCTGTTCGTACATTCTTACAGTGTTGTATGCAATGTAGTTGAAATTCGGATGACCGTAAAGACGCAAATATGTAACATCTGACCATGCCGGTTGAATATCGTCGGGGGGCCAATCTGCAAAGGCACCGGGAATTCTGCAAGTTTTCTTTTCCAGCTCACCAAGCACACCAATAATCCTATCATCTACTCTTGCGACCTTCTTAGGAACTTCAGTGAACATTTCCTTGTAATCTGCATTAGGTGAGGGAAGCTTAACGAAATCAGCTTTATTTATTTTGTCTTTTATTTCCAGCAAATCCTTTTCAGTAAAAATCGGAGGACCATATTTCTTTTCATCAGTCGAACCTGGCTCCCTGTCTTTAATTTTCTGTTTTAGCCAGTAAAACCATTCGGGATGCTCCAGTGCCAGATCGCTGTCCTTGCTTGCTGTCCGGAAGACAAATTCAAGAACAACCTTCATTCCTAACAAATGAGCCGCTTCGACAAAAGCCGAGAATTGCGTTTCAATATCCAATTCCAAAATCGGCTCTGATAAATTTTCATCGAGTTTATAAGGATTTCTAATAGCATAAGGCGAACCGAGATTTCCTTTTCTTCCATCAACACCAATTGATGTAATAGGAAGCATATAAATTGTGTTAATTCCCAGAGAATGAAGATAGGGCAACAGGGCGATTGATTTTAAAAATGTTCCAGTTTCACGAAATGATTTGTCGTCAGTCAGAATATCAACCTGATTGTTGTTGTCATGGTCATAAGCAGTAGTGTATCTTACGAAGATATTATAAATAATGGAATGTTTTGTCCAGTCCTTTTCCGGAAGAGAAATTTCTTGTGTCTGCGATAGTTGATGAATTTGCTTAATTCTATCGAGAAAAAATTTAAACGGATTAACTTTTTGTTTCTCATTGGAACTTTTTTCCTGAAGCCAGAGAGCAGGCACAAAATAATCCTGACGGTACTTACCTGAACGTAGTTCCTGAAGCCGTTTTTCAACTAAAGATAATGAATCATTCATAAATACCCTGCAAAAAATTATTTAATTTGAAAATCATAAGATTTAATTTTATTTTTCTTGGTTACGATTGTATCAGCTTCACCAAAAAAATTGATTTTGTAATTGCCTGGTTCAAATTCATTTGTCAAAATTAGATAGTGAAAGTTATTATAATTTAAAGAATCATTTTGCTTTTGTAGTATACCTGATTTTAAAGAAACTTCAAGTTCATTAAGAATATCATAAGAGAAATAATTATAAGTCGGATTTAAAATTTGAACAAACATTGTATCATTAATTGAATAAATTAATGAATCCCCATGATTATCAATCCTTATTGAATTTTTTGGTGGCATTGGGTCATAACAAGTAACTATTGGTGGTTTATCACAACTGCTTGTAACCCATGTGAAAGTCAAAAGCAAAGCACCGATTTTCAATTTCTTCTTAATCCAATAAGCATTACCATCTGACAGGTAAACCATAAGGCAGATAGCTCCAAACACAAGTGTTAAGGCAAGAATTATGAGCGGTATGTAAAGTTCTTTTTTCATGATTATTATGTTTAAAATCTATATCTAATTGAAATTCCAAAATCCATACTTGTTATTTTCCAATCGGATTTATATTGGATTCCTGTTAATGAATGTTTATATATAACAGAAGGAATTATTTTAAAGTCTCTACCAACTATTACTTCATATTGAATACCTGCAATAAATCCTATATCAATTGCCTTAGCATTTTTTATTTCATCATTATAGATTATTTTTTCTTCAGGTGCAATTTTGATGCTGTCAATATTATTAACTCTGTTATATAAAGTTTCATTAGCATTTAGCTTTACAGGTATCGAGAAATAAGGTCCAACTATTATGCCAATTGGTACTCTACGGAAAAAATTCTGTTTATAAAAAATTTCTGTAGTAATAAATGAGAATGAATAGTCAATTTTAATCTTTGAAAATCCGATAGTCTCTTCTTCTATGGGATTAAGAGTCTGCGAAATATTGTAGCGATTTACTTTTCCAGGTTTGTTATCATATTGCACGTTACAAATAATTGATGATAAACTTTCATACGGGTTTCCAATTTCATATTCATAACTTAAGCCAATAAAATATCCAGTTCCGGTTGCATCATAAAGATTCGCCTTTACGGTTTTATCTTCAGAATTAATTTCCGTATTTTGATGATTAATTCGAGAAGCCCCAAATGTTATCCCATATAACGAATGATTTGGCATTGGAGCCGGTGCCAAATAACAACTAACACCTTGAGCATTAGTTCCATATACAATACCATTAAAAGTCAGAAGCAAAGCTCCGATTTTAAGCTTCTTCTTTATCCAGTAGGCATTGCCATCTGACAGGAAAACCATCAGGCAGATAGCTCCAAACACAAGTGTTAAAGCAAGAATTATGAGCGGTATGTAAAGTTCTTTTTTCATGATACCTCCCTGAATTTAGTCTGATGTTTTTGCTTATTTAAATTTTTTGAAATAATCGGATCGGGTTCTGTCAAGCCAAAACACAACTGCTCTGATGCGGCTCTGCATCCACCAAAACAAGAATCATAGACATTGCAGTCATTGCAATAATCCGGTTTTATTTCTTTCCAGCTTTTTACATAATCGGAATTTGCAAGTTCATCGAAACTTTTCTCAAAAATATTGCCAATATAAACAGGTGAATGATTGCAAATTCTTACATTGCCATTAATATCGAGTGTCAAAGGCATATTCTTAATATTTGCCGAACAGGATAAAGTTGTTATGTTTTTATAGTCATTGGGGTTCAGCACACAAAGTGGAGTACAAACGTTAGAAGTTATCTTCATATCCAGTTCATCTGCCATTTTATCGGCAACTGAAAATGCTGATTTCAGTTCGTCAATCGAAGGCAGGAGTTCATCAATATGCTTAATTCCTTCACCCCCGACATTAAATCTTGTGAGCATCACACGATTTATACCAAGCGATTTGATATATTTCAATGTTTGAGCAATATCATTCGTATTTATTTTATTTAAAACAATATCAACAACAACATTTGCTTTTAATTCAAGTAAAGATTTAATTAAATTCACAACTTTTAAATGAGAGTAGGGCTTTCTCGACAGATAATCATGGATTTTTGAATCATGAGAATGCAGTGGAAGTTCGAACAAACCAACTCCCAAATCCAACAATTCTTTATATTTTTCCTTATTAGCCGAATTACCGTTTGTAATTACAGTAACATTTGCTTTTTTCAACCTGCAAAAGAGGATTTGTTCGGAAATTCTTTCAGATAAAAGCGGTTCGCCACCTGTGAAAGTAACATTAGTGACATTTGCTATCTTAAAAAGTTTTTTTAATGTTTTAAGTGATTGCTTATAAGAATTGAAATGAGAATGCTCTTTCCCGGGGATTTTCCATATATTATAGCAATAAAGACAATCAAGGTTGCACTGACTTGTTGTCTCGAAAATAATATATGGTAAATCATATTTCATAAAAATCCCAATTCTATTTTGTTAAAAATATGAAATAAAATATGAAAACAATAAAAAACTACCTACTTCAATCATTATAATTTTGATGATAAATCAATATTTAATTAATATTCTGCTTACAGTCTTTGTGCTTGATATTGCCTTAAGTATATATGTTCCATTTTCCAAATTATTCAATTCAAGTTCACCCTGAGCTTCAAAATCCCCCAAAATCATCCTGCATCTACCAAGAAGGTCAGTAATTTCAAATCGGACAGAAGCATTCTTCATATCGTCAGGCAAAGAAAACCTTACTGAATTAATAAATGGATTCGGATATATTTTGAAATTATCTGTCAGATTGCTTTCTTTGACATCAACTAATAAAGAACAATCCAAAGCTCTTTCCAAGACTTCATCCCTGCCTGCTCTTATACCTTCAATAGTCGGTTTGACTTCTATATCAGGAACAATACCTATTCTTTGAGTGGGAGTATAGTCCGAGTAAAATGTACCTAATCCAGTAAAATATGCATAATTCCTTCCCGGTAAAAAAACATAAGAAACATTACCATCCGCAGCGGCTGTCTGGCTTCCAATCTTAATCGAGTTCTTGTGCTGTTCTAAACCCATACATGTATATTCTGCCTGGCTTTGAGTCCTTTCATCAAACAGCATTATAATAATTCCACTATATGGCTCTCCTGTTCCGTTACCAATATATTCTTCATGCCAATAGAATCTGCCCGGATAATTTAAATCCGGAACTGTGAAATTAGCCACATTAATCGGATACCTGAAAATAAAATCAACAATAACCCAAAGGGTACCTAATGGATAGTTTCTGATATCAAATACAAGAGCATCTGCATCCCATAAATCTTCAAACATTAAAGGAACATCATTAGGTTCAAGACGCTCCATATCAATAATACCGAATCTGCATCCATCACCCAGAACAGTATCCCTCCAAACTGGAGAATTATTCTCAGACAATTTACTGTAATTATCGGAATTTCTGAGAAATGTAGTTTCTTTGGTAGTTACACCGTTAAAAACTTTTATCGGATATGTACCCGAATCATTCTTCATAACAATATTAATTAAATTTCTCTCGATAATAACATCATTAGAGCCATAAGAATATTGTCTCAAGCTATCTTTTAATTTGTAAATATCGAACCCGTCAATCTCCTTGATGACATCGCCGACATTTAAATCACTAACTTCAGGCAATACCTTGGTTATAACCATTTCATTTTCTATTTGCCTGGCTTCAAATGGAGGATATTTATTCCCATCCCAACTACTATATATTGAACTATTAAGAAATCCATGAGAATCATCAATTCTGTTTAGCAGTTTCCGTAAATTCAAGACATATTCAAGAGAATCCTTTGAATTCACAAATAAGGGAATCATATCTTTCAAAGTTGTGTCCCAATCAATATCCATTATGTTCTTATAAGGAAAGAAATAATTGATAGCATTCCAATATCTGAATAATGCAAGAAGCCGTAAATCTTCAGTTGGGAAACTTGGGGTAATAGTATAGAGCGAATCTCTAACAAAATTTGGATTGCCTACACTCCCGATAGGAATTACGTAATAATTAGTATGCCAACTGATGCGACTTGTTATTGTGTCCAACAATGCTCTCATACTATCAGAGAAGAATTGGGAATGTGTCCAGCTCAAATCTGTTATATTGTTTAAGCTGTCCTCAACTTCCGGCAATGGCATTGTTCCTTTAACTGTTTCGCCAGCTGATGTAAAAATAAGGAAAAGTGAATCATTGAATTCCTTATCTGAAGCTGATTCCTTTGCATATTTAACAGCGTTGAGCAAAGCATCGTCCCAATGTACAGTGCCTTGACATATTTCGGAGTGAAAGTATTTTGCGTGTCCCCATGCTTTACAAAGGTAAAAAAGTCGTTGATAATAGTCATTTTCATTGATTGTTTGAGCATGTAATGAACTTGAAATTAAAATAAAAATAATCAGCCAAATTCGAATTGCTTTTTTCATAACGTTCTCCAATATTTTGAAAATTTATTTTTATAGAAATTAGTTTCAATAAATCCAAAAAAATATCTTTATATCTTATATTACAAAAGTAATAAAAAATCGTTAAGAAAATAAAAAAAAGGACAGAATTAATTCCATCCTTTTTAAATAATTCAAACGTCAATTTTAAAGTGTCTTTTGACCGGGTTGCCAATTGCAAGGTGTTTTTTTACCGGTTTGAATTCCCTGCAAAACTCTTAATACTTCTTCGGAATTTCTTCCTACATCTTCAGGATGTATGACTGAATACTGCAAGATGCCATCAGGATTGATTATATATAATCCTCTGAGGGCATATCCTGTTTCTTCCTTCAATATTTCGTAATCCCTTGCTATCTTTCTTGTAAAGTCAGCGAGCATTGGGTAAGGAAGGTTATTCAAACCTGCGTGATTTTGTCTCCATGCAAGATGAGAATAATGACTGTCTGTTGAGCAAGCAATAACTTCACAATTCAATTCTTTGAATTTTCCGTAATTAAATCCGAAATCCTCTATTTCCGTAGGGCAAACAAAAGTAAAATCCAAAGGATAAAAGAATAATACAACCCATTTGCCTTTGTAATCGTCCAGCGAAATTACTTTGAAAGCATTATCAGGATTTAACTTTGATGAGTCCCCACCAATAACAGCTTTATCTTTAAAGTATGGTGCTTTTTGTCCGACTAATAATCCCATTTTTATATCTCCATTTTATTAGTTAATAAATATTTAATAATTTAGTAATGACTAATCTCATATTACGTTAAAAATAAATATTTAGTGTTAAAAAGTTAAGAAATAAATTGTTTTTTGTATTTTAGTAGTTCTGAAATTCAGAAAAATGAATATAATTATATAATATAAATAAACATTTGGGAAAATTCAATGGCTGAAAAAACATTAGTTGTCGTAGAATCTCCGGCAAAATCGAAGACCATTAATAAATACTTGGGCAAAAATTTTATTGTTGAAGCATCCGTAGGTCATATCAAGGATTTGGTAACATTCAAACTGGGAGTTGACGTTGAAAACGACTTTCAGCCGAGATATGTAACAATCAGGGGCAAAGCTGAAGTAATCAAGAAATTGAAACAACTTGCCAAGACTTCAGGTAGTGTATTGATCGCAACCGACCCTGACCGTGAAGGCGAGGCAATTGCCTGGCACATTGCCGAAGAAATCAAGAAAATTAACAGCAAGGTCAAAAGAGTTATTTTTAATGAAATCACAAAGAATGGCGTTAAAAAGGGACTTAACGAGCCACGAGACCTCGATGAAAAGCTTTTCATGTCTCAGCAGGCAAGGCGTGTTATGGACAGATTAATCGGATTTCAGGTTTCTCCTTTCTTGTCCAGAGCCATGATACAAAAGACATCACAGGCACTGTCAGCAGGCAGAGTTCAGTCAGTTGCCCTCAGAATAATTTGTGAAAGAGAATTTCATTTAAAGAATTTTGTTCCAATTGATTTTTGGAATATTAATGGTACTTTTAAAACTAATGGTTCAAGTTTTAATGCAAAGCTAATTTCTTTCGATGGCAATGATATAAAAAATCCTGAAGGTTCTGCAAAGGGACCTACTCCTGAAGAAGATATTAAGATTGCTGAAAAGCTTTCTATGATAAATTATATCAAATCACAGTCACAGGCTGATGATTTGCTTTCAAGACTAAAAAAAGAAAGCTACAATATTTCGGATATCAACCTAAAGACTGTTTCCAAAAAACCTTATGCTCCGTTTACTACAAGCAGTTTACAACAGGAAGCATCAAGAAAACTTGGATTTAACAATAAGAAAACAATGAGTCTTGCACAGCGCTTATACGAAGGTGTAACGGTTGGTGAGGAAGGCGAAGTGGGCTTAATAACATATATGAGGACTGACTCAGTCAGATTGAGCCCTGAAGCACAAACAGCCGCAAGAGGATTTGTCAATAATAATTTCGGTGCAGAATATGTACCTTCGAGCATACCTGAATATACTACTAAATCCAAGAATGTACAGGATGCTCACGAGGCAATTCGTCCAACAATATTGGAATATACTCCTGCAGAAATAAAAAAACATCTCGATAAAGATATGGCTGATTTATATGAATTGATTTTCAATCGTTTCATTGCTTCCCAGATGACTCCAGCTGAATATGATCAGACCATTCTAGAAATTACAGGTGGTGAATTTATTTTTAAAACAACATGGTCATTTTTAAAATTCAAGGGTTTCCTTGCTGTTTACGAAGAAGAAAAAGAAAACGGTGATGAAGAAAATGGCAAGGACAGTTACGAACTTCCAGAAAACTTATCTGAAGGAATGAAGCTGGCATTGGAAAATGCATTTGCAAATCAGTCTCAAACTAAGCCACAACCAAGATACAATTCCGCGAGTCTTGTAAAGGAACTTGACGAAAAAGGAATTGGAAGACCAAGTACTTATGCGGCTATTATTGGTACACTGCTGGACAGGAACTATGTCGCAATGGATAAAAAGTCATTTGTACCTTCTCAATTGGGAGATGATGTAAATGATGTTTTGGTCAAGAATTTCCCTGATTTGTTTGATATAAGTTTTACTGCCGATATGGAGGATAATCTAGATGAAGTTGCAGAAGGTGCGAAATCCTATGTTCAAATACTACATAATTTCTATGCTCCTTTTACAAAATCCTTAAAACATGCCGAAGAACATGGTGATATTCCCAAAATTGAATGCGAAGTATGCCATGCACCAATGGTAATCAAAGTTAGCCGTAAGGGAAGATTTCTCGGCTGTTCGCGTTATCCTGACTGTACAAATACAAAACCTTTGCCAAAAGTTCAGGATGAAGTAAAGAAAGAACCTGAGATAGCCGAGGGAGTTTTATGTCCTGAATGCGGAAGTCCGATGTATTTGCGTGAAAGCCGTTTTGGTAAGTTTTACGGATGTATTAAATATCCTGAGTGCAAAGGTACTAAGCCATATACAACCGGAATAGCATGTCCTAAATGCAAGGAAGGAGTTGTTATTGAAAGATTCAGTCCTAAATCGAAGAAGAAATTTTTTGGGTGTTCGCGATATCCCGATTGCGATTATATTACAAAATACGAACCTATTAACAAGGAATGTCCAAAGTGCGGTCATTTTTACATAGAAGCCCGATTCAAAAAGGTTGATGATGAATGGATAAAATATAATCGCTGTCCCGAATGCAACGAGGTTTTTGAAATTAAGTCTGAATAGAGGAATTCAAAATATATTCAACGAACTTCAACCCATTGTTTTCAGAAATGAAATTGCAATATTGACTTCGTTAATTATTATTGGGGTTATAAAAACTTTAATTTCTAAGTCATTCTGAGCATAGCGAAGAATCTATTTTTATTGATTTATTATATATCTCAGATTCTTCACTTCGTTCAGAATGACGGTTTTAAGAACTACCTTTAATTATGAGGAATGAACTATTTTCTCTGATTCTCGATGCTGATATTTAATTCGATTGCCAACCCGGGTCCTGAGTAATCAGACAGTTCTTCTGGTATAATTGAATTATTAGTCCATTTTTTGTCATAAAAATTCAATTTATCAAGACATATAGAATACTTTGCATTAAACGTTAGAAGCAGATTTTTTGTTTCCTGCTCAAACTCCCTTAATCTGATTCTTAAATCTGCTCCACCTCCGATATTTAAAGAAGCACTAAATTTCTCGAACTTCTGTGTAAATTTATCAGTATAAAATCTTTTGTCTGAATCGTCATATTTCAATGGAAGAATTAAATCAGTTTTCGAAAAAGCGAAGCCGATTATCGGATGAACTGTTACTGTTTTAACATAGGATTCAAAAGTCGAAACATCCAGGGACAAAATATATGTCTGCAACTCAGCATTGTAATAGATATTATTAGTTCTTCTTGAAAGAGGAAATTTTGCTTCAATCGAATAAAGAAGAAAATATGGTTTATTAGAGATAATTGGATTATGATTGATTTTATAACCAATTCCGAAATAATACACTTGAGCAGGAAGTTTTGTAGTTTCAAAGCTTTTGGACAACAGTGAATTTATTTTACCCGGGTCATCGTAATAAATACCTGAAGATATAAAGAAAATATCGGTTTTAGGATAATAAAATTCTTCCGCAAATGCAGAATGCATCCATAAGAAAAGCAATATTATTGTCGTAAATTTCATATTCAAAAAAAAGCCCGAAATTTTTTCGAATTCCGGGCTATGACTAAAAAAATAAAAAAACTATTTTGCTGCTAATGCATGCTTCAGTGATAGAGCCCCAACTGCTCCAAAACCGAACAAAAACATAAGTTGAAAAGGAATAGCGGCTATCTCGAGATAATAAGCCGAAATACCGATTCCAACAAGAAAATACAATGTGAGAAACAGTTCAAAAATCACGGTACCTTTTAGTGTTTTCTGAACATACTTTTTCTTACGCCAATCGTCAGTATTGTTAACGATATTATATTTCGGAGTTCTTTCAAATCCTGACTTCTTGTTGATTAAAGCTTCAAGAACAGCTTTAGTATTGTTTACAGCCATGCCCATACTTCCGCCAAGGAATATCGGGAAGAAGAGCAGACGTTTCCTCCAATCGAGGTGCAATGCTCTTTGACCGTAAAGGTAAAATAGGAAAGTTGAAATCGAAGCCAGAACAAATATTGACATCATAGTGTAATACTCATCATAACCACTGATATTGTTTTTTATAATAACCAGAGGAATATTGAGCAATGCAACCAATATGATAAAAGGAAAAACGATATTTGAAGTTAAAAGGATAAAACTTTCCAGCTTAACTTTTAATGGTTGGTCTGATTTGAAGACTTGTGGAATAATCTTTTTTGCAGTTTCAACGGCACCTTTTGTCCAGCGGAATTGCTGAGTTTTAAGTGCATTTATATCTGCGGGTAATTCAGCTGGAGAAGTTACATTGTTTAGGAAGATAAATTTCCACCCTTTTAATTGAGCACGGAAGCTGAGGTCCATGTCTTCGGTTAAGGTGTCTTCCTGCCAATTGCCAGCATCAATAATGGTGTTCTTCCTCCAGATACCCGCAGTACCATTGAACTGGATAAAGAAACCTGCTTTGTTCCGCACCTGCTGTTCGATGGCAAAATGACCATCCAGTGCAAGAGCCAATGCTCTTGTAAGAAGCGAATATTCTTCATTTAAATGTTCCCAGCGTGTTTGCACACAACCAACGTTTTTATTGTTGAACTGGGGTATTGTTTTCTTTAAAAAATCTTTTTTGGGAACAAAATCAGCGTCAAAAATAGCTACAAACTCACCTTTTGCCAAGGCGAGTCCATGCTTTAATGCCCCTGCTTTGAACCCCTGACGGTTGTCCCTATGAATATAATTAATATCATAACCTTGTTCCCTGTAAAAGTTAACAAGACGTTTTGCGATATTAACAGTTTCGTCAGTTGAATCGTCAAGCACCTGAATTTCGAGTTTATCCTTCGGATAGTCAAAGTTACATACTGCAGCCAGCAATCTTTCGATTACGTACATTTCGTTATACATTGGTAACTGCACAGTAACATTTGGTAAATCCTCAGGCAAATCCAATTCGGGTGTTGTTATTTTCGATGTTTTGTGATAGTAATACAGCATTACGATTCCGTGCATACCGAAACCGAATAAAATGCTGAGTCCTAATAAATATACAACTAGTATAAAATTTTCCATAAGCGGTGAACAACCTCACCATTGTTTATAATATTAATTATTTTCTACCAACCTGAAACAACCGCCAACAAAATATCGTCAGTAGCTTGCTCCAAAGCAACATTAATAGCTCGGTCCCTTTCGACCATTGCGTTATTTAAATTGTAAACCTCGAAATTCGAAAAACTTTTTGTCCATATAATTTTTTTCTTGACAGCATCATAATACTCTGCTTCGCAAGACAAAGTGATTTTTCTTTCGCTTTCGACTTCGCCCGGTCTAACGGTCTGCATGTCGTCTCTGATTGACTTAATGCTTACGCTCAACCTCGCATCTCCCCCTCTGTCCACAAGCTTCAAAGAATTATCTTTTCGAAATTTCTCAACCAATTTCTGAAATAACGTTTCTCTATATGCCGGATTTCCGTACCCGCTGTTATCGCTAACAGACGAAATATATAATGTTTTCAAATGTTCGGGAATTGTCCCGCCCGTAAATGAATAACATCCCCAAAAGAACATCAATACAAAAGTGCAACTTAAGAAATAAATACATATCTTAGTATTAAGTAAAAATGAATTTATTTTCATTGACATTTTCATCATAAATTGAAATAATCAGTTCCCATATTCAAAAATGGATTATAAATTCTCTCCTCCCCGACTGTAGTCGAAGGACCATGCCCGCAAAATAATATATAATCATCATCTAAAGTCATTATTTTATCCTTAATCGAGTTTAATATTAACTCGGTTGAACCACCGGGAAGGTCAGTCCTTCCAATGCTTTGTTTAAATATCGTATCTCCTGCGAAAGCAATCTTTTCTTTATGGTTAACAAGACATATCCCGCCTTCTGTATGTCCGGGTGTATGCCTGACTTCGAAAACGTTATCTCCTAGTAATAAACTTTCACCATCCGTTAAATACCTGTCAGGTTTGCAACCCTCAATTTCAAGAGGTAGCATCATAACGGTATTCTCATTTGGTTTCAATAGGCGATATTCATCATCTCTATGAACCATTACAGGTGCTCCGGTCAGTTGGCGAAGCAAATAAGCATCTCCCGAATGGTCCCAGTGAGTGTGAGTAAGAACAATCCCAACAACTCTTAAGTTCCTTTTATTTATTATGTCAAACAACAATTCTGCACTTTCCAGAGCGGTATCGACGACAATAGCATCATTATTATTGTTATCAATTACTATATAACAATTTGTCATAATCAAACCTGCCTCGACACAAATTACTTCAGTCATCTTAATTCTTTTTGTTCATGAGAAAGAACAAATTCAGTTTGTAATTACTTTTATGAAAATCTCTTTTCGTACCAGTTCAAAATTACTAAAAATATAACATGCCAAAAAGAAATTTAAATATATATTAAAGTTTGAGTTAAGTTATTTTTTTTGTATATTATGGAAAACCAAATATTGTAAATTGTTATTTTTTTAATTCGAAAATTTAGATTAGTTGATTATATAGTATATTTTGAAAGGATATTTATGAGTTCAGTTATTATTTCAGCAGTTCGCACTCCGATAGGAGCATTTATGGGTTCATTGTCCTCTTTGCCAGCTCCGAAGCTTGGAGCCATTGCAATTGCCGAAGCAATTAAAAGAGCAGGGATAAAGAATGAAGATGTTGACGAAGTTATTATGGGTAATGTTTTGCCTGCGGGTATCGGTCAGGCACCGGCAAGGCAGGCGGCTATTTATGCCGGTTTACCGAGTTCCGTTCCCTGCCTGACAATCAACAAGGTTTGCGGTAGCGGTCTGAAATCTGTTATGCTGGCAGACCAATCCATTAAAGTCGGTGATTCACAGGTAGTTGTTGCAGGTGGTTTGGAGTCCATGTCTAATTCGCCATATTATTTATTCAAAGCAAGAACAGGATACCGCATGGGTAACGGTGAAATTGTTGACGGTATGATTTTAGACGGTTTATGGGACCCTTATAATAATTTTCATATGGGGAATGCAGGAGAATTATGTGCTACGGAGTGCAACATCACAAGAGCCGACCAGGACGAATTTGCTGTTTTGAGCTATAAAAGGGCTTTGGAAGCACAAAAAAACGGCTGGTACGATAATGAAATAGTTCCCGTTAAGATTCAGGACAGGAAAGGTGAAACCGTCATTGATAAAGATGAAGAACCTCCGAAAATTAATTTTGACAAGGTTACAACTTTAAAAGCGGTATTTAAAAAAGACGGAACTGTAACTGCCGCCAATGCTTCATCTATTGATGACGGTGCATCATGTGTGATTGTGGCTTCAGAAGAGAAAGCAAAAGTACTCGGAGCGAAACCTTTAGCTAAAATTATGGCTTATGCCACTCATGCTCAGCAACCGGAATGGTTTACGACAGCTCCGGCGGAAGCAATGAAAAAATGTGCAGTGAAAGCCGGGATGAAAATTGAAGATATTGAATTGTTTGAGATAAATGAGGCATTTGCTTCAGTACCTATTGTTTCGAGCAGATTGTTGAATATTCCTTATGACAAAATAAACATCCATGGCGGTGCTATCTCTTTGGGTCATCCTATTGGACAATCCGGCTCGAGAATTTTAACGACTTTGATTTATGCTTTGAAAAGAACCGGCAAGAAATATGGAATGGCATCTCTTTGTATTGGCGGAGGTGAAGCAGTGGCAATGATAATTGAGAATGTTTGATTTTTTGCTGAATCCTTTGAAATTGTCATACTGAGCGTTTTGATATTGAGTGAAGAATTAAAAAATGATATTTGAATATCGGGATTCTTCGCTCCGTTCAGAATGACAATTTGATTTTAAATTGTTTATTTATTTACAAATGAATTTTTTAAGGATTTTTATGATTAAAGAAATCTATTTTGCAATCTTTTGTTTTACGCTGTTATTATCTTGTTCTAATGAAGAGAAGTTAACCAAAGATGAAGAGGAAAAATACTTATATGAAGGGGCAGAAATAGTTGTTGAAAGTTATAATACTTTAAAAGATCATCTCATTGCAAAAATGGAGAAAGAAAGCATTGCAGAAGCAATTAAGTACTGTAATCTAAAAGCTCTTCCATTACTTGATTCATTGTCAAAAGAATATAATGCAGAAATCCGACGAACTTCTTTAAAAATCCGTAATCCCAAAAACAGACCTTTGGACTATGAAGAAGATGTTTTGGAAGAATATGCCGAAAAACATAAAAATGGCGAAAAGCTTCCACCGTTAATGAAAAAGTTTAAGAATGGAACCATCGTATTTTATGTTCCTATAATCATAGAAAATCCGATATGTTTGAACTGCCATGGTCCAAGGAAAATAATGATTACTGAACCAAATGATAAAATTATTGATTCCCTCTATCCTACCGATGAGGCAATAAATTATAATATCGGTGATTTCAGAGGAATGTGGAGCGTAAGATTCAAATTAGATAAACCCAAATAATTCAATAGAAGATTTAAAAATTGATATGATGAATTATTGATACTGTCATTGCGAGGAGTGTAACTACGAAGCAATCCTTAGTATCTAATAGATTGCTTCACTACGTTCGCAAAGACAAATATAAGTCTATCAATAAATTTCATTATAGTTTTTTTTATTTGACTTCACCCCAGCCGGTTAAGTAGAGGTCCATTTTATCCGAAACATCCGTAATTATATTCAGAGAAAACTGGAAGAACCCTTGTTTTGTAGGATGAATTTTTGCAATAATTTTCATTTCACTTTCAGCAGGGATAATATCACCATCTTTAATGTTTATGTTGCAGTAATCCGGCTTATTTTCAATCTTATGGATTTTAATATCTTTCTTACTGTTATTCTTGATTTTCAATTCTTTTGTATAATCATTGCCCAATATTAGTTCACCAAAGTTGAAAAAACCATCTTCGACAAAAGTAATATCCCGGGCAACAAAGGCATTTAAGAACAAATAATCCATTGAGTTTGGAATATTCGCCATTATCCTTAAATCCTTATTAACCGGACCTGTGTATCCCAATATCGTTAAACTGATATCAAGAGTCGCAAAATCATTAGGAGGAATTACGTTCTTATCGAGAGGAGCAGTTGTGCATCCGCAGCCGGGCTTAACCTCTTTGATGAAAAGTGTATCAATACCTTTATTCCAAATTTTTATTTTGGCTTTTAGCGGATTATCCTTTGGATTAACAGTTCCCCAATTATATGTATTTCCTCCTTCAAACTCCATCTTCGGTTGAGCAATTGAAATCGCAACAAAAGAGAAAAAAAACAGAAAACCAATTTTAAAAACTTTATTCATAATGTTATTTCCATATTAGTTAATAATTTTTAACCTAAAACGCAAAAGACAATCCAATCTTGTAATTATCATACATCAAAGGAGCATCGGTATCGAAGGGCCAATTCATATTTTTCTTGCGAAGTGCATTGAAACCATAAGCATAAGCATTCTTTAGAACAAAATAGACTATCGGACCCCACTTTGGTGAAGATTTTAAGACTTTCCCTGAAAACCATGATATGCATCCTGTTCCAATACCTTCAACAATACCGCTACCAAACCATTTCCAGAACATGTGTCTCGGGAAAATGACTGTTTGCTGATATGCCAGTGTTAATGAAATCGGTTCATAAACCTGAAAATCGATACCGGCTTCGTTATAATTTCCAAATCTGAAACTTTCACCAAAGTTATCCATTCTTTTTTGGTCTTGACTGATTGAACTTGTGTCCATAAAGTCAATTTTGGTCCATACCCAGGCACCTGCATGATAAAGAGACAAATCAGTCTTTTCAGCAAGCTTATAACCATAACCGCTTTGGTTAGCAATGCCAAACTGCCATGCGTCTGTATTTATTTTTATACTGTTATCATTATTCGATTTATCCCAACTCGAGGTCATGTTTTGGAAGGATACATAGTTAAAGCTGTAATCAAAAATATCATTATCGAATATTTCACTTTCCTTTTTGATATATCCAAGACGAACTTCTACCGAATTAATCGGTTCAAATGATGATTTAAACAAATCTTCATGGAATAATGGTAGTCCCATGCCATACTTTATCTCAATAGTCGGATGACTTACTGATGACTTCATTTGGAACTCATCATCCCATATACTGCTTCCCTCAACCTGAGCACTATCTTCTTCAGCTTCCTGTGCAATTAAATTTATATTCAATAGAGTAATCAATGAAAATAATCCAAAAATCTTCAATAATTTCATTTTACAACCTTTCAAAAATTTTTTAATAAACTACATATCAATACGAAAAACCAATAATCTTGTTACAAAGATAATTAAAAAGCATAACCTAAACCTAAATGAATTTGTCCAAATCTAAAAGCATCCCATCTGTTTGGAACAAATTTAACCATTCCTTTACCAGGTGAAGGGTCATAAAAAGGCATTGAAAAATCTACTCTTAAAGGACCTACAGGCGTTTGAATTCCAAGACCGAGCCCTGCAGACAGAGCAAGTCCGGTTAGGTAATCCAAAACATTCAAATCATTGTAATATTTTTCATTTTTGAACGCCATCCATTGGAAAGTATTACCCCAATCAATAAATCCGGTCATAACAAAGAGATTGAAAATATCGGCAACGGTTTCGCTTGCCCAGCGTGGTCTGCCAATTCTCCATCGGACTTCAAAACTTCCTTCGAGTATGAAATGACTCCCAATTAAATCGTTAATAAAAGTATTATAGCCGCCGACAGTATCGTTAATTATACTTTGTGGTGTATATCTCAAATGACGCGACTCCCAACCACGAACACTGTTTGCACCACCTGCAAAAAATTGACGGTCTGACGGAACATAAGAGTTATCCTGGTCCCACCAGTAAATGTACCCTGTTCTGGTTTTGATTGCGAAGACGGTACTTTTATTTAAGCTTGTAAAGTGATTATGAGAAAATTGAGGTCTGATGAATTTTGCAATGCCAAGACCTGCCCAGGACTCAATCGAAATATTTGTGAAGTACCCTTTTGTAGGATTGAACAAGTCATCACGAGAATCCCCGAACAAAGAGAAACTGAATATAAAAGATGTCGGATTAAATTTTGAATGGACATCGTAATAATTATTCAATGAATTATAAATTCTGAAGTTTTCCTTGATTCTCAAGCTGTCGGCTTCCGTTTTTACTGAAGCATATTCCTGGCTTAATGCTTTTGAGTAATTAACAGGTATTTGCCATTCAAGCAAAAAATCGAATGACATTCCATTGAAATATGTCCATGGGGGAAGTTTTGTCGGGAATTTTATCTGAAACGATGCTGTATTAAGCTGAAGGTCGGTGAATATTTTCGAAATTGAAAAAAGCCCCTGCCCTGCTAAACCAACTTTTGCATTGTCAACCTTCCACAATAAGGGTTGAGCATAGTTGGCACCAACCTGTAATTCTGCTTCAGGATGTAAACTCTTAAACCATCTGCTAATATCCTGAAATTCCCCTCTAACAAAAAAACTTAGTGATTGTGCGATACCGCCAATGTTTCTGTTTAGGTACGATAGTCCCACGCCTGCATTTGTGAAATAATCGAAAGTAGTTCTGTTAACATATAAATCAACTCCCCATTCGTTTTGCTTTCTGTATCGGGTAAAAACTCTCATTGGCAAAGTTGAATCAGTAGCAGGTGCAACATCAGAAGATGTATCAATACTTACCAGTTCAAAAGTACCGAGAGATTGTAAGTTCTGTCTCGATTCTTCAATTGCCGATTTGCTGTACCAATCCCCTGTTCCGAATGTTAATTGTTTGGATTTCATTGAATTGGTAACAATTTTCTGAGAAGCCATGCTGTCAACAAAAACAATGTTGGATATTTTGTATCTGTTACCGGTAAAGAACTTTATGGTTAAACTATCGAATTTATAAGAAGTATCTAAGGTGACGACAGGTGTTTCAAAGTCCGAAGCATAATAACCGTTGTTCAATAATGTTTGTCTTAATAATCTAATTTCATTTACTATGTCGTTTTCAATAAAAAAATTCCCGGACTTTAGTTTCTTAATTCCTTTTAGTTTTCTTTGTACTTCATAGGCAACGGAATCAAGTCCCTGATAAACTATGTGTTTGATTTTATATCTTATACCTTCATTAATGTTAAAAGTTATAATATTTATCTTTTTTTTTGTGTCAGGCAGGAATGTATAGCTTACTAATACTTCATGAAATCCGTTCTGATTGTAGAACGCCTTGATTTGTTCTAAGTCTGCTTCAGTCTTCGATTGGTCATAGAACCTTATCTCCGGAGCCCATCTCTCGAGTGTTTGTCTCAAAGTTGCCATAGTTCCAGGAGGCATGAATTTATTTATTCGTTTAATTCTTTTCAAACTGAAGTAGCAGTACTCGACAAATTCATGAATTTTATTCCTGCGGGATGTTTGTTCGGTAATAACACCTGCCAACTCTTCATCGGTGTAAGTAGTATTACCTTTGAATTCAATTTTATTTATTTCATAAAGTTCATTATTTCTTAAGGAAGGATACAGAGCTTCAGGACCTTTATCCTGAGAATAAAGGAAATCTGAGATAAGTAAAAAGAAAACGAGAGAAATCGTAAACTTGGTTAACTTGCTCATAATCGAATAACTTAATAACATTCTTACACTTTATTGGATAAATATATTCTTTATAAGAAGATTACTAGCAAATCTAATGCCCGAAATAATCCTTGGGATTATTCATAATAGCTTTGTCCAAAGCTAAATCATATTTTTTTCCAACCTATTTATATCCGCAGGCAATTGATAATTCTATAAATACTGTTCTTCTTCGTCATCATTGTAGAAATACTCGTCGTTCAGTACGTCTTCGTATTCGGGCCAAAGGTCTTCGATACCTTCAATCAACTCGTCGGTATCTTCGAGTTCCTGCAAATTTTCGATTACCTGCAAAGGGCATGCGGTTCTGTTGGCAAAGTCCAACAGTTCTTCTTTTGTCGAGGGCCAAGGGGCATCCTCCAAATATTGCGCAAGTTCTGGTGTCCAGAACATCTATTCAACTCCAATTAATTATGAAAATAATTTTGCAAATAAAATTTTGGCAAAAATATAACATATATTGAAATATACAAACAATATTTTTTTATTAATTGAAATTTTTTCAAAAAAATAACTATAAAACACTGAATATTCCAATTATTCAATTGAAAAATCCAAAATAGTTATATTAATTTTTTTTTTTTATTTAGTGATACTATTCAATTGGTAGCATGGGTAAAGTTAAAATAATATGTTGAAATAAATTATTTAAGGATTACTTAAAGTCTTAAATTCAAAATATAATAGGGAAAATTTCGTAGTTTAGCAGATGAATTTTAACCAAATTTGGAAATATTAAAATATGTGTGGTATTGTAGGATATATTGGGAATCGAAAAGCATCATCCTTGTTAATGAATGGACTTAAGCGTCTTGAATATCGCGGATATGATTCTGCGGGTTTATCTCTAATAAATAACGGTAAGATTGAAAATTTTAAGTGTTCCGGCAAGGTGAAAAAGCTTGATGAATTAATCAAAGGCAAAGACTTTTCTTCAAATATCGGCATAGCTCATACACGATGGGCGACACATGGAGTTCCAAATGATATTAATGCCCATCCTCATCTTGACAATTCCGGAAATATTGCACTTATCCATAACGGCATAATTGAGAATTACACTGCAATGAAGAAAAAGCTTCTGCAGATGGGTTATACTTTTTCTTCTGATACTGATTCTGAAGTTCTCGTTGTATTCATCGGTGCATTGTACGAAAAGCTGAAGAACCTTGAGGAGGCAGTTCGGCTGGCACTTTCGGAGGTTGACGGGACATTTGGAATCGTTGTAATTTCTTCGTATGAACCCGACAAATTGATTGCAGCGCGGCGGGGAAGCCCTATGGTACTTGGCATTGGTGAAGATGAATATATCGTTGCTTCCGATGCTTCTGCAATTATTCAACATACAAGAAATGTCGTTTATCTTTCGGATAATGAAATGGCGATAATCGGAAGAACCGCATTTGAAACAAAAACTATTGACAATGAATCAACTCAAAATGAAATTCATCAGATTGAATGGGATTTGGAGCAAATCGAAAAGGGTGGATTCAAATACTTCATGCTAAAGGAAATTTATGAACAGCCACAAACATTTCAGGAAGCACACAGGGGTCGTCTACTTGCTCAACAAGGTAATGTACGGCTTGGTGGTCTGCTGCATGTGGAAGAAAAACTCAGAAAAGCAAAAAGAATAATCATTACTGCATGCGGGACTTCCTGGCATGCCGCACTGGTCGGAGAGTACATGATTGAAAACCTTGCTCAGATACCTGTTGAAGTTGAGTACGCATCCGAATTCAGATATCGCAATGCTGTTTTGGGTCCAGAGGATATTGTTATAGCCATATCTCAAAGTGGTGAAACTGCCGATACTCTTGCCGCAGTTAAAGAAGCCAAAACTAAAGGAGCTACTCCACTCGGGATTGTAAATGTTGTTGGAAGTTCAATTGCGAGAGAAACAGAAGCCGGCATTTACATTCACGCAGGACCAGAAATCGGTGTTGCCTCTACTAAAGCTTTTACATCGCAACTGTCTGTTTTGATGTTACTTGCACTTTACCTTGGGAGAATGAGAACCTTGTCTCAAAGTGACGGTAAGCGTATTGCTTCAGCAATACTTGATATACCTAATCAAATGGAGAAGATTTTTAAACAATCGGAACATATAAAGCAAATTGCAAAACAGTACCTGAATGTTAAGAACTTTCTTTACCTTGGTAGAGGATTCAATTTTCCGACAGCACTCGAAGGAGCTTTGAAGTTAAAGGAGATTTCATATATTCATGCCGAGGGCTATCCTGCGGCAGAGATGAAGCATGGTCCAATCGCACTGATTGACGACAATATGCCTGTTGTGGTTATTGCCATAAAAGATGAAATTCATGACAAGGTACTTTCTAATATACAGGAGGTTCGTTCGCGTAATGGAAAGATCATAGCTATCGCTACCGAAGGAGATGAGGAAATTAATAAATTTGCTGAACATGTTATTTACATTCCCGATACATTACCGATGCTTTCCCCTGTTCTCGCAGTCATACCATTACAGTTGATGGCTTATTACATAGCTGACGAATTAGGCAAAGATGTGGATAAGCCAAGGAATCTTGCGAAGAGTGTAACAGTTGAATAATTTTATGGTTCGCTGTTACTGAAACAAATAGAACCTATATCTAAAACCAAGGTTAAACTTCAATTGTTCCAAAGCCCAGTTACCGTCATTAATCATGTTATTGAAGTAGTGATTAAACATCACTTCGCCATAAGCACTAACACGGTAGTTGAAGTTGAAAGCAAAGCCCACTCCCCAAAATAGTGACATGCTAATTGTAGGAATCGAACTGAGTTCAGAAGGAGCTTTCGGGTCAGTTATCTCACGTTTTTCACCTTCATAAGTCCATTCGGGTGGGGTCAAAATCTTGCGTTTAACTTCTATACCTCTGCTGAGAGGCAAAGTAAAATTCAAACCTGCAAAAAGATAAATCTGTTCCTTTAGATACCACTCATAAGCGAAGCCCAGATTAAGGAACAATGCCTTCAACCTGAGGTCTGTAGCTTGTTGAAATGTTTTTAAATCGTTTGTAACAGAGTCGCGGACATGCTCAATAATGGAATCGGGAGCGTTCAATGTAACTGGATTATTTTCAAACAATATTCTTGCGGATACTATCTGATTGTCTTCAATTTGCCTTCCTACAATAAGTCCTCCATAACCGCCGAAAGCCACTCCTTCAGAAAACTTTCCTCCAGCACTCAATCCATCCGATTTTGCAAAATCAGCAATATTTATGTTAAAAGCAAGATTTCCGAAAGCACCTATTTGAATTCCCGGGTCAACCTTGCAATTGTCATTTGTCCCGTCCGATAAAAAGAAATTGAATTGACCTGTGTTAACATCGAATTTATAACAGACTGTAAACAGTGATTTGTTCAATGCAACATCAATTGTTTCCAATATCAATCTACCGGGTACTTCCGGAAGTGTTGGGATAAGCTTTACTGATGACTGAGGCATCCCAACAAAGACATTATCAATTTCGGTTTCAATGCCGAATCCTTCAATAACTCTTACTTCCCTAATACCGCTGTCATCAACACGGTCATCTCTGATAATCAATTTCGTAGAATCGGTATAATACCTTATATCAGCATTAGGCGGCAAGGAATCCTGCTCTATCTCGTATTCGATAAACGATTGCCCCCCCATTGTACCATAAGCATCATAAGCATCATCTTTGACAGGTCCTTTAAATCCAAAACCGTAACTATACATACCAAAAGGGTCCCCGCCCGATATCGTATGAGTGCCATAAGGTACTTTGATTTGCCCGAGAGAATATCTGCTGATTCCGATTTGCTCAAAATCAGATGAACTTATCATTCTGCCGTTCAATCGCATTGTATTAATTGCAGTGGTTGGAACAATAACATTAATATAATGATTCCATGAACCGCTTACAGGAGTAGCGAACCTGTATGTTTTTAAAAACTGCTGTGTCGGGCTAACTAATATCATCATCGGGTCACCTACGGAATCCCCGTCACTCATACCATGGGCATATTGTGCTACCAGAATTGGTCTTGAAGCTGTTAGCTGAATATTACGATTATCAATCCTTTCGAAGAATTGACCTGCTTTCAACTCGGAAACCAACTCGTTGTTTACAAACACCCTTGTACTGTCATAATGAGCTAAAACTCTGAAAGTATATCTCAATCTTGATTTGAAGTTACCCAAGTAAAAATGCCTTCCCCATGATGGAATTGGTGGAACTTGCTCAATCAGGTGGTTACATGCAATAATTGATTTCGGCACATAAGAGCACTGATGACCGCTGAAAACAGCAATCTTCTTGTTTGATTTTATTAATGTGCCAGTCAAATCACAGTCCGAAAATGTTTCCAGTTTCGATAGCATCTGATATACCTCACCTCTATTCAATTGGATGCTAAACTCAACACCTTTCGTATGCCTTAATGTATTAACGCTTGGGACTATGCTTATTTTTGTATTGTTTTCGGTTGCAACTATGGCAACTTGCGAAACCAATCCCTTGGATTCTGAATAGCACATAGCCCTGTATTCAGTACCGAGGACTTCAACTGGTAATCCAAGATATGTATCAGTTGTTTGAAATCTTCTGTTCAATCCATAAACCGAAATGGGATTATCTGACGAAACATGTACTGACAACTTTTCAATAACTTCACTAGTTAATAATTGCGCTTGCGATGGGATTTTAACATTTACAACTGTTTGAGCGGGAACGATTGTGTCAAGTCGAAAATTAGCGGCAGGCATTTCTATTTTCACTTTTGCATCCCAATCACCTGTAATGAATAATTCGAGAATCAACCTGTCCGAAGACAAATTTCCAGTTTCCTTGTAATTCCTCTGGAAACAAAGCCAGAACTCATTACCAACCGGATTTTTTAATAACTTAAGTGTTTTTTGATTCAAACTGTCCACTGTTACTTCCAATGTATCTGCATCGGATTTTGGTTCTTGTATTTGAGCAAAAATTTCCAAATGAAATGTCAGAAAAAAGAAAATTAAAATAAAAGTCAAAACAACAAGTTGAGTATAATTCTCTTGTTTTCCTTCTTCCTTTTTCAGACTTCTGACTACTGTATTCATCATTTTAACCTTTATTTAAAATACATAAAGTTTTTGTAATAAACACCCAATGAAGTAACCATAATAAGATAATATTCACCGCTGGCAAATCTCATATTGTCAGGACTTAATTTTAAAATATAAAATCCTTTATCGAGTTTTTGGTTAAGGTTACTGATTGGCACTTCGACTTTGTCCTTGTAAAATGATAGCTTCAACATATCATTAGGTTGTTCATTCGACAAAATAAATCTGCCATCGTTTGTGTAAATATAAAATTTTACTTTAGTCGGTTCATGAATACTAATCGGAAATTTTGTTTCTTCAAAAAAAGGATTTGGATAGTTGTTACCAATATCTTCAGGATACGTTTGATAAACCGGCATACCTGGAATCGTGATTTCACCGGGTCGAAATTCAACATCAGTTTTTTCCTGCCCATTAATAATGACCTTAACAGGTTTAATTATTGTCGTCGAATCAGCCCTCGCTAATCCTTCAATATTTAATATACAATATACACCATTAGACATAGTTTGAACATTGTTGCAAGTTATCGTCATGCTCGAATTACTTATGTTGTCCATTACAATTTTAGGAACTGTTTTTGGACATTTCATAATGCAATTGGTATCAGTGATTACGGATTTAATATCGAGTAATAGTGCATTAAATTCAACAACAATCGAAAGACTTGTAACATTCGTCTCGGTTAAACTTCCATAAAGCGGTATTTGAGATATTACTCCACGATTTATTAATGTATCATTGAAACTCAGAGAAGTCTTTGAGAACAGGTTGAAAGATACGAAATAAAAAATAATAAGAAAGAACAGAATTTTGAAATCTGCCACTTCTTTGATATTGATTAGAAACTTACTGCTCTTTTGCCCGCTCTTCATTATGCCAATAAATAAAATATTAATTATACAAATATACCAACTCCATAACTGTCGAGCAAAAATAAAGCCAAAATTTTTAAGTTTTCTGTTTTTTCTTCTTAGCGGCAGGGAAAAGAACATTATTTAATATCAATCTATATCCCGGAGAATTTTTATATAAAGTCATTTCAGAAGGTTGTTCACCGACATGGTGTTTGTAATCTTCAGGGTCATGCCCGCTATACCATGTAAAAGTTCCCTTGCCGTAATTACCATGAATATAACGAACTTCGTCTGTTCCTTCTCTCTCAGCCAAAATTATTACCGACTTTTTGATAACTTCCTTTCTGAATGCCGATGTCTGACCCATAAATCCCTGGACAACATTAGCATGGCTTTGAGTGAGCATTGTTGGAACAGGGTCATATTTTGCAGAAAAATCAAAAAGAGTAAAATAGTCTATTTCCGGACGATGTAAATTGTCGTCGGGTTCAATATCTATATCGGAAAACTCATAGACATAAGGACTCATTTGCAATTTGAAATTCTCAAAAGCAAGACATTGACTATAATCCAACTTCTGATTTGCATTCGGGTCAGCAGGGTCACCATCGAACATGGATTCACAAATATCAATATTCATCGCGGCTAATGCTATATCGAAAGAATCGCTTGCAGAGCACATTGCGAATATAAATCCACCATTGCCAATATATTCCTTGATTTTCAACACAACTGCTTTTTTCATCTCCGATACTTTATTGAATCCCAACTTTTTAGCCATTGCCTGATTCAAAGAAACCTGTTCGATATACCATGGTACATTTTGGTACGACATCCAGAATTTACCGAATTGCCCTGTGAAGTCTTCATGGTGTAAGTGCAACCAATCGTATTTTTCAAGTTTTCCGCTAATCACTTCTTCATCCCAAAGTACATCGTATTCAATCTCCGCATACTCCAAAGCCAATCGAACTGCATCATCCCAGGGCTGTACACCGGGAGTTACATAAACTGCAATCTTCGGTGCTTTTTCTAGTTTAACAACATCCATATTTACATTGTCTTCCTGTACTTCTGCATAAATCCTCGAAGCTGATGCCTCGTCAATTGTTTCAAAAAAGATGCCTCTTATTCTGCATTCATTAGCAATCAAATCACTGTAATCAGTCATGAATGAACCGCCGCGGTAGTTCAAGAGCCAATCTACAGGCTGTTCCTTTTTCAAAATCCAATATGCCAAGCCATAAGATTTAAGATGGTCTGTCTGGGACAAATCCATTGGAATCAAAATTCTTTCGGCTTTTAATGTAATTGAAAAGAAACAGAAAATTAATAATACTCCTAAGCCATATTTAAATTTGAACAAATTATATCCTCACTAATTAAAAATTTTTCTGAATGAACGTGAAATTTTTGTTAATATTTTATTTTCATTAATTTTGGCTTTTTAAAATTACTAAATTGACAGATGTCCGAACAAATTAAAAAAATGTTTTCAGGTATAGCAGGAAAATACGATTTACTTAACGATTTGCTTTCTTTTGGAATACACAGAAGTTGGAAGCAAGAAGTTGTAAGAGTTTCCGGAATTGCCTCGAAAGAAAATATAAGTGTACTTGATTTGGCAACAGGTACCGGTGACCTTGCAATTGCTTTTAAAAATGAACTCGGCAACAGAGGCAATGTTGTTGCTGTTGACTTCAGCGAAGAGATGCTCAAGATTGCAAGGGAAAAAGCAAGGAAAAATGAACTTGATATTGATTTCCTTAAGGGTGATGCAACTGCATTGGAGTTTGAAGACAACAGTTTTGATGTTGCAAGCATTGCTTTTGGAATTAGAAATGTTGATTCAGTAACTGAATGTTTAAATGAAATGGCAAGGGTAGTCAAACCCAACGCAAAAGTGATTATTCTCGAATTCGGTCAGCCGCAAGGATTGTTTTCACATATTTACAAGTATTATAGCAAGTATATTATTCCGGTTTTAGGTGAATTAGTATCAAAAAATTTTAAAGCATATAATTATTTACAGGACAGTTCTGCGAAGTTTCCATGCAGGGAAGAATTTATAGAGATAATGCAATCAACTGGGAAATTTTCAGAAACCTACTACAAGCAATTATCTTTTGGGATAGCGTTTATTTACTTCTGTACTGTAAAATAATCTCTAAATTATTTGAGCTCACAAAATTTTTGATTTAATAACTTTCTGAAAGTTTGGAACTTTCTGAAAGTTTAAAGAAAAATACCATAAGGCAAATGTGAAATCCCGATTCGTAGGTGCAATTCATGAATTGCCTCAACGGCTTCATCTAACCGATGCTGCTTTTATCTTCGATGCAGCACATCACTTCCATCCTTCTGGTATGATAGGATAATCATATAGAGTAGTGCAGTTCCTGAAGCAGCTGGTTCCATTCGGCATCGGCGATAGTTCCCAGAGCTTCTTGCCTTCCGAATTAGTAGGGCTCTCACCGCTTAGCAAACGGCAATCTTCGAATGCATGAGAGAAATCTGTGGCTTTTGTGTTTTTGTCGAAAAGGAGGGGCGGAATGGAAGTAAGGGCATAACACCTGAAAAAAACATAAGAAAAAGTATAGACTTTGTTGTGTTTGTCGAATAAACCGTCAGGGATACTCTTGAGCGAGTAGCACTTAGCAAAAGTCCAAGCAAAGTTTGTGTTGTTTACGTGCTTATCGAACAATCCCGGCGGAATGGATTCAAGTGAATCACAGTTATCGAATGTTGCGTAAAAATTTACAACATTGGTCTGTTTGTCGAAAAGACCCGGCGGAATGCTTTTAATTCTCCTGCAAGCCAGAAAAGTATCATAGAACGTAGTGATGTCAGGGCACTGGTCAAATAATCCCGGAGGAATTGCAGGGATGTTCTCACAGTGCTTGAACATTTCTGTAGCAGAATTCAAACCTTTTATACCCCTGATTGGTGACTTAATTGCAGTAATTAATTTTGGGGTTCCGAGACCGGGGTCGGGATAAATAAAAAAGTCTATGAGATTAACGTAACCGCTCATCTTGACCGAATACACGCCGGCTTTAACGTATGTGTGCGTAACATTTTCTGTAGTATCGTAATTATTGGTTTTGCCATCGCCCCAATCAATATGCAAGGTGCCCGGGTTGACGAACCGGACAATGAAGTCCTGCGGTGAATTCGTTGTCGTTACTTCGAGCTGGAAATTATTCGTATCTGATGTATCAGTATTGGGAACGTAGATTAAACTATCTATATTTGATATGTCAAAAGTTTTGGTTTCGTACGGCTGAAAAATTTTCATTATTTGATTTTCCTCAAATATGATTGAATCAATTTCCCTTATATCTATATCAGTCTTTATATTCCCTCTCAGAAAAACAGAAATTGAATAAGATAGATTTGAATGAGTATAAGTTAGGTTCTTAATATCTTCAATTTTATACTCCTTAACGATTCCGTCTTTCAAATAATATTTTACTGATGGTACCTGTGAAAAAACAGATATAGCTATGATGAATATACTTAAAAACAATAAACTCTTTTTCATCTCACCAACACAAATTTTTCAAAATAATTTGCAAATTTATTAAAATATTAGCCATAAGCAAACACTTAACTTTAATTCATTAGAGGTAATTCGGAAAACAGGAAAAGTTTCACTATAGAAAAAAAATAAATAAAAAATTATTTTACATACCCCTTAGTCCCCTCTTTATAGGAGGGGGAGATTGTTCCGGTTCATCCTTCGACAAGCTCAGGATGACGATATTAGTGAATAATGGATAGTGAAAAGTGAATAATTTATTCCTTACTCATCATTCCTAATTAAAACATAAAACTATTCGCACATCACTTAACACTCAGCACTCAACACTTAACACTGCTTTTTCCTTTTTCCTTTTTCCTTTTTCCTTTTTCCTTTCTCCTTTCTCCTTTCTCACTTCATCAAACCTCCAAAGTCTGCCCATATTCCATAACCATAGCTTTTTTGCCGATTGATTCGACTTTTGATTTGAATTCATGCGGGTCTTGCTGAATTACAGGAAATGTGTTGTAATGCATGGGTATTGCCAACACCGGATTTACAAATTCGACTGCTTTGACTGCATCGTCAATTCCCATTGTGAAGTTGTCGCCAATAGGTACACACAGAACATCAATTTTATTAAGTTCACCGATTAATTTCATGTCGAGGAAAAGTCCGGTGTCGCCGCAATGGTAGATTTTTTTACCACCCATCGAAATCACTACACCTGCGGGTTCTCCCATATACTGCCCTTCACCATTTGCAGAACCATGATGGGCGATAGTGAATTTCAATCTTCCGAACGGAAAGTTCCAGCCACCGCCAATGTGCATGTTGTGAGCATTCAGTCCTTGTGATGCGGTATAATTTGCAAGCTCATTCACGGCGATAATTAAAGCATCATTTCTTTTTGCAATAGCGAAAGCATCGCCAAGATGGTCTCCATGTCCATGAGTCAGAACAATAAACTTTGCCATAACATCCGCAGCTTGAATTGGTGCATTTGAATTTCCTGTCAGGAACGGGTCAATAATAACCTGATTTGTTCCATCATCTATTAAAAATGATGAATGACTAAGATAAGTTAACTGTGGCATAATAATTCTCCTGAAATTGTTAATACTTATTGTTACAATATAAATAATTCTTTGTTATTTTAAAAAGGAATTTTGTTTCAAAACATCTTTCTTTAAACATTGAATATATTATTTTGGATATATAAAAATAAAATGATTTTATTTTGGTAAACAACAATTGATTAATCATCAAGTTTTCGTATTTAAAAAAATTTGAATATCTTTGAAGTTTATGAAAAGTGACTTTTCATAAGTTTTTGTATTATGTCTTTAAATTAAAAAATTTTGAAAATGAAAATGTATCATTATATATTGTTATTGTTTTTTTTGTCAACAATTTCTTTGATGTCTCAGGCAGGAATGAGATTTGAGGAGTTGTCAAAAAGGTTGGAGCAGTATTATGCAGAGCCGTTAATAAATGATATTAAGTCACAGCTTCCTCAGGGAGTGGACTACAGGATTTGGGGTTGGGATGTCGGAGATTTCTCTGGTGACAGTTACAATGACCTCGCTTTATCTGTAAAATTGTCGGGTGATAAGAAAAAGACAAATTATGTTTATATGTTTGTTGACCTTGACGGTTATTTAACCAAGGTTTCAGAAATGCCGTTTGAATATGTTGAAATGCCTTTAGAGATAGGCGTTGTTATAAGATACGGGATTTGTAACATAACAAAAAAACGCGAGAAATTTAATTGGGAAATAAAAGGGTTCAGATTTGATAATGGTGTGCTTGTTCAGCAGGATATTTTCGAGACAGAAAAGATTGGAAAATACACTCATGAGAAAACAGTTGACTACCGAAGTTTGAGAATTAAAGAAAAATATATAGTTACAAATAATAGTACAACGGTATATTCAACAGACCACCTTATAATTCCATCGTTTTTCAGAAGCAGATTAATTTACAAGGGATATCAGGAAAAAACAAATTCGAATTATATTGATTATGTAAAAAATGGTGCTTACTATTGGTATGGCGATGACGATTGTTCATTCAACATAAGTTCAGCTTATGATGATAGATTTCTTTATTTTACGATTGAATTAAATGATGAGGAGATAGTCTTTCCAAGATGCGATACTTGTTGCGGAGACAATGTTGAAATATGGTTCGATGTAAGTCGTGAGGCAAAAAAAGGTGACAGGTTCGTTGAACGAAAAGGTGAAAATCTTAAGTTCCGAAAAAAAGTTGAGGCAGGCATTATTTCTTTCAAAATATTCCCGGGTGATTTCAAGACCAAAAGAGCTTATGTCAAAGATATCAGCACAACTGATAATCTGTATAAGTTTCAAGCGGAAGAAGTTAAAAATATTAAAGTTGTAACTTCATTAAAAGACAAAGGCTATGTATTAAAAATTAAAATCCCGTTTCTGCTTTTAGGTTATAAGGCACCTTCCCCTGACAAGCCTGAAACTACCGAGTTCGGATGTACAGTAGTAGTGCATGACATTGATAATCAATTCAGACCTGAAGAGGAAACAGAAATAGCAACTTCATCGTTCGATAAGACAGACCCGGCAAGTTATGGAACTTTGGTGCTTATACCTGCTAACCAATGGTTTGGCTGGGTAAAAAACATTTATAAAGAAGATATTGTAAAATCATTGTCAGAATTTGGCTTTTAATGTTAATAAAAAATTTGAAATGATTTTATAGTTTCTTATAACACAATAGTTATACAGAACTTGATTTTAAAAATATAAAACAGGTTTTTGTTTGTGATTATTGAACAAAAAAATTAATTTTGCATTTTATTCTTTGAAATGGCTGAAATAATAAAAGATGAATCCGGACAATCTTCTGATTATAAGAATAAGGAAAATAATCTGAAATCTTTTTATCAGAAGAAAAGTTCTAAAAATAATATATTACAAGAATTAGCTCCATATGCTTCTTTGGGGATACAACTTGTAATTACAATTGTAATTGGTGCTTATATCGGATGGTGGTTAGACGGACGATATGATACAAGCCCATGGTTTTTAATTATATTAACCTTTTTTGGTGCAATTGCCGGCATGGTTAATTTCATTAAAACTGCAACGAAAAGAAAAAAATAAAAAAATAATTCATTATTAATTGAGTTACAGAAATATAGATTTTTATGATAGTTATTTGAATTACTTTAATATGGAAAAAGCTATAATAATTGCAATTTCAATCACGCTTTTTAATGCTCTCTCTTCCTTTATTATAATTAAAATTGCTATGGATAAAGACTGGAGGAGTTTTAATAAGCTGATATTTGGTTCAATGGCAATCAGATATTTCCTGACAGCAGGATTGGTATTTATATGTGTTGTTTATATGGATTTGAACAAATTAGCTTTTTCTTTGACATTCTTAATATCAACTTTTTTCCTTTTGATGTTTGAAATTTTAGTAATTCATAAAAAAAGGTTAAAAGTTAGTAATAATTGATATTAATTTTAGTAATAGAGTTAAATTTGCAGAATTTAAAACAGTAATTGATGTTAATTAAATTGAAAGAAATTTAGGTTGGTTTATGGCAGATGAAATAATGAATAATTATATCGCTTCAAACGATAATAATTCAAAACAAAATTCAACAGATGCTACTCATAGCACTCATGCTACAGGACAAGGACATTCAACAGGTCATGGAGAAATGACAGCCGACCAGGTTTTTCCTACTTTACTTGGAAATAATTTAGGTGACCACAGGGAATTTTCCTGGCTTGGCATTCACATCGCTGAGTTACCTGTTATAATTTATGATAAGCAAGAAGGACTTCATGTTTATTCTTCGACCAGTTCAATGATTAGTGAAGGAAAGTTTACTATGAAAATTCATGGAGGAGAGCATGGCTATAAATTTGCAGAAAAATCCGACCTGAATCCCGGACATGCCATGCACTGGAAAGCACCAATCGTTAAAACTTCAACTATACAACCTGATAAGCCAATTCAAACAGCTGAACCGGTTACTTTGGATTTATCCGTAACATCTTTGATGGTTTTCCAATGGATTGCAATGATTTTGGTTTTAACAATTTTTGGAATTGTCGGCAGAAGATACAAAAAGAACCCTACTGGTGCCCCAAAGGGTTTACAAAATGCTATTGAGTCCTTGGTCGTATTTTTGCGTGATGAAGTAGTCTTGCCGAATTGCGGAACAGAAAGAGCCGCAAGAGGACTACTGCCATATTTTATTGGTTTATTCTTTTTTATTTTCTTTTTGAATTTACTTGGTCTTGTACCTGGAGGGCATACAGCAACCGGAGCTTTGGCTGTTACAGGTGCATTGGCTATTGTTGCATATTTTGTAATTAATATTACAGCCATCCGGGAATTGGGTATTGGTTCTTGGTTGCATCACTTGTTGGGTGGTGCACCGATATGGTTGTCACCTATTATGATACCGATAGAGATAATATCAATGTTTGTTAAGCCCTTTGCATTGACAATACGTCTTTTTGCGAATATGACAGCTGGGCACGTCGTACTTTTATCCTTAGTCGGTCTGATATTCTTTTTCAAGATTTCTATAGGTACGAATGTGGGATTAGCAATTGCACCGATTTCAGTTGCCTTTTCCGTTTTTATGTATTGCCTTGAGTTGCTTGTTGCATTATTGCAGGCATATATTTTTACAATATTAACAGCAGTATTTGTTGGTCTGGCTATTGGAGAACATGCACATGAACATGAAGCGGCACATGGGCATTAGTCAGTGAAAAGTGAAAAGTGAAAAAGTAAAAAAAGATAAATAAATTAAAAATAATTTTTTTTAATAATATAATTTTTATTCAGTTTTTTTGTGGAGGAATAATGGATTTAGGAACTCTTGGAGCAGGTTTAGGTGCAGGTATCACAGTAATAGGTGCCGGTCTTGGTATTGGTCGTTTAGCAACAGCAGCTTTAGAAGCCGGTGCGCGTCAGCCCGAAACAGCAGGTGATGCAAGAACGACAATGATTATAGCAGCAGCGCTAATCGAAGGAGTTGCACTATTCTCTTGCGTTATTTGTATGTTACTTGTTGTTATGAAATAATTGCGATACATCTTTTGAATTTTCAAATACTTTTTGAACATTCAGGGTGATAAAATTTAATGGCGTACACTATAAAAAAGGTGTACGCCTGATTTAAGCATTTAATTTTTAACAAATAATCAGGAAAGAAAATGGAAAGCATTATGAATATTGACCCAGGACTGATGTTCTGGACTCTGGTAAACTTTGGAATATTCTTGTTTTTAATTCTTAAGCTTGGTACAAAGCCGATACTAAAAGGTTTGCAAGCCCGTGAAAATAAAATCAAGGAATCTATTGAAGCTGCGGAAAACGCCAAAATCGAAGCCCAAAAACTACTGCAGGAAACTGAAAAGAAACTCAGCCATGCACAAAAAGACATTAATGAAATAATAGCTAAAGGCAGGGAACAAGCTGAAAAGATTATTAATAAAGCATCTGATGAAGCTGAAGCAATCAGAAGGCAAAAAGTCGATGATGCAAAATACGAAATCGAAAAGAGTAAGGACAATGCTATTAAGCAACTCCGAACAGAAGTTGCCGATCTGGTTGTCAGTGCTACCGAAAAAATCCTGGATGAGACTTTAGATAAAGAAAAACATTATAAAATGATTGAACAATATATTGAAATGCTTCCAAATAACTAATGTATTACTGAAATGAGAGAACACAGAGTATCATATCGTTACGCTAAGGCACTGCTAGAGTCAGCAAAAAAGGATAATGTTGCCGATTTAATTTTCAATGATTTCATTAAGGTAAAATATACTTTTGAAATGTCCCGAGAACTACGTCAATTAGCAGCAATTCCTGTTTTTCAGCTTTGGAGAAAAAGGAAGATATTAAACGAAATATTTCTTGAGGAAAAGATTAGCCCAATGACTATGGAGTTTTTATTGCTTTTAATTGACAAGCGAAGAGGCGAACTGATTTTAAGTATTATCAGTGAATACGAAAAGCAATATAACATATTAAATAACAGGTTACCGATTACAGTAGAATCTGCTGTTGAACTCGATGAAAAAATGAAAGAGCAGGTAATTAGTAAAGTTACTGGAAAGACTAGAATGAAAATTCTGCCGGAATACAAACTAAATCAAGAACTAAAAGGAGGCATTTTAGTCAAAATTGAAGATTGGGTTTTTGACGCTTCAATTAAAAATCAATTGAAAGTATTAAGGAAACAACTCATTGAAGGAAACTAAGAATTGTTTTTGATTTTAATTAAGAAAAAAATTTTTATATTATAAAGTTAATGAAAAGGTAAAATTATGGTTGATGTTCGCCCGGAAGAAATTTCTGCGATATTAAGACGACAACTGTCAGGATTCGAAAAAGAAGCCGATATTTATGAAGTCGGAACAGTGCTTCAGGTTGGTGATGGTGTGGCAAGAGTTTACGGTTTAACAAAAGTGATGGCATCGGAATTAGTTGAATTCCCGAATGATGTTTTCGGCATGGTATTGAACCTCGAAGAAGATAACGTAGGTGTGATGCTTTTTGGTGAAGATAGTCTTGTTAAGGAAGGAGATACTGTTAAGAGAACAGGAAAAATCGCATCTGTACCTGTTGGAAAAGAATTATTGGGACGTGTTGTAAATCCCTTAGGTCAGCCGATTGATGGTAAAGGACCGGTAAATACAACTCAATTTCTCCCAATGGAAAGAAAAGCTCCCGGCGTACTGCCGAGACAAGGAGTTAAGGAACCGTTACAAACAGGTATTAAATTCATAGACGCTCTTATCCCAATAGGCAGAGGTCAAAGAGAACTGATAATTGGTGACAGACAGACAGGTAAAACAGCTGTTGCACTGGACACTATAATTAATCAAAAATTCACGCACACAGAAGAAGCAAAGAAATTGGGTATTGACCCGGTTTACTGCATTTATGTTGCAATAGGACAAAAAGGTTCGACAGTAGCACAGGTAGTAAGCTATCTCGAAGAATTTGGTGCTATGGATTATACGATAGTCGTTGCCGCCAATGCTTCAGACCCTGCACCGATGCAGTTTATTGCTCCTTATTGCGGTTGTTCCATGGGTGAATATTTCCGCGATAACGGGATGCATTCATTATTGATTTATGATGACTTGTCCAAACAGGCAGCCGCTTACAGACAAGTTTCTTTGCTATTAAGAAGACCCCCGGGGCGTGAGGCATACCCAGGTGATATTTTCTATTTGCACAGCAGACTTTTAGAGCGTGCTGCAAAGTACTCTGATGTCAATGGAGGTGGGTCATTAACAGCATTACCTGTTATTGAAACACAGGCAGGTGACGTTGCTGCATACATTCCAACAAATGTGATTTCTATTACAGATGGACAGATTTATCTGGAACCAAACTTATTTAATGCAGGTATCAGACCGGCAATAAACGTTGGTATTTCTGTATCCCGTGTCGGTGGAAATGCACAGAACAAAGCTATGAAAAAAATCGCAGGTCCTTTAAAACTCGGCTTGGCTCAATACAGGGAGTTGGAAGCATTTGCAAAGTTTGGTTCTGATTTGGACAAAGCAACCCAACAGCAATTGAGACGTGGTGCAAGATTGACGGAAATTTTGAAACAATTGCAATTTGAGCCGATACCTGTTGAAAAGCAAACTGTTTTGATTTGGACAGCAACTAAAGGGTATCTGGATGAGTTGGAAGTAAAAGCTTTGGCAAGATATGAAAAGGAATTATATGAATTCCTCGAAAATTCCTGCACGGATGTAATGGAAGAAGTCAGAATGAAGAAAGAAATGACTGATGAGATTTCAGCTAAACTGGAAGCTAAATTAAAACCATTTGTTGAGAATTTTAAAAAAAATATGTAGTCAATTGATTTTTAACAATTGATAAGAAATTATGATATTACTTACAGGCGGAGCCGGATTTATCGGTTCATGCTTACTGAAAAAGCTGAATGATGAGGATATTAGCAATATCATTATCGTTGATCGGCTTGGTGAAGGAGAAAAATGGAAAAATCTTGTAGGAAAAAAATTTGCAAGGTTTATTCATAAGGATAATTTATTGGAACAGCTCTTTGAAAGTGGACTCGAAGAATCATTGGAAGCAATTATTCATTTGGGGGCTTGCTCGACAACTACTGAAAAAGATGCAGATTATATGTTTGAAAATAATCTGAACTATAGCATCGAGCTTGCCACTTATGCGGCAGAAAATGATATTAGATTTATATATGCAAGTAGTGCCGCAACCTATGGTGATGGTTCAATAGGTTATTCGGAAAATAGTTCCGATAGATTAAGACCAATGAATGTTTATGGGTTATCGAAGCATTTTTTTGACAGGTGGGTGATTGACCACGGTTTGGATAAAACATTCACAGGATTGAAGTTCTTCAATGTTTTCGGTCCGAATGAATACCATAAAGGAGAGATGGCAAGTATGATTTACAAAGCTTATCTTCAGATTGAAAATCTCGGTAAAGTGAGATTGTTTAAATCCAATAATAATAAATATAAGGATGGCGAACAAAAAAGAGATTTCATTTACGTAAAGGATGCTGTCGATGTTCTTTGGAAGATATTAACGACAGAAAGATTTTCGGGTATTTATAATTTGGGAACAGGCAAGGCAAGAACATGGAATGATTTGGTAAACTCAGTTTTCTATGCTTTAGGAAAAGAGCCCAGAATAGAATATATTGAAATGCCTGATTCACTATCCGGACAGTATCAGAACTTCACTCAGGCAGATATGAAGAAATTAAACAGGAGTAAGGCAAAACATAAATTTACTTCATTGGAAGACGGAATTGATGATTATGTTAAAAATTATCTAACGAAAGATTGGAAGTATATTTAGTAATTGATTTAATTTTTAAGGAATTTGAAAAAAGAATATTAAGGGATATTAAAAATGCCAACATTAAGGACAATTAGAAGAAGAATAACAGCCGTTCAAAATACAGCTAAAATTACTCAGGCGATGAGGATGATTTCAGCGGCACAATTGAAACGGGCTCAAAACAATATTGAATCCGCAAGACCTTATGTCTTGAAATTAGCCGATATTTTGGGTAATCTTGTTGAAGATATTGGAGAAGGTTATTCACATCCTTTAATCGAAAAAAGAAAAGAAGTAAAAGGCATAACTTTAATTACCATAGCTTCGGACAGAGGTTTGTGCGGAAGTTTTAATAATAATTTATTCAGGTTTGTTCTGAATTATATTGAATCGGATTTATCGAAGGAATTTCCCGGAGCAAATTTACAGCTTATTACCGTTGGCAAACGTACAGGACAATTTTTCAAAAAACAAAATATAAATCTAATCAAGGATTATTCGGGAATTTTTTCGAATTTGAACTTTACAGTTGCTAAGGATATTGTGAACATTGCAAAGAATGAATATTTTGAGGGTAAAACAGATAAAGTTATCATTGCTTTTAATGAGTTTAAAAATGTAATAATTCAGAAACCAAAATTAATACAACTTTTACCTATCGAATCAACCAGCGAAGGAAAGCAGAAGAAAGAAACAAATAAGGAAAAGTTTAATCTCGATTATTTATTCGAACCTGAACAAAAGGCAATTCTTGACGATTTGCTTCCCAAATATGTTGACATTCAACTTTGGAGGACATTGCTCGAATCATTCGCAGCAGAGCAGGCGGCAAGAATGATGGCGATGGAAAATGCTACAAAGAATGCAAATGATTTGATACAGAATCTCGAACTTATATTTAACAAGGCAAGGCAAGCGGCAATTACAAAAGAAATGCTGGAAATCGTCGGTGGTGCCGAAGCTTTGAAGAAGTAAGAATTTCTTTATAATTTATTCTCGTTCAAGCAGAATATTTCTCAGAATAATAATAAATAATTGTAAAAAAAAAAACCGGCAGATAATATCCACCGGTTTTTTGTTCAACATTATTTTTATTACTGTTGAATACCTCCGTACTTAACATTTAATATCCACTTCACAAGCTCAGGGTCACCCGGAGCATCATGTCCTTGGACGGTACTGTAATTTGGATTTGCATTCTTTTCGCTTGTAGGATATATCCAACGATATGGAACTCCTGTACCAGGTAATGTACCTGTTCTTCTCATATCATGATATGCCTGACCTTCAAGGAATAATTCTATATATTTTTGCTTTAGTATCTCAGCAATAGTTGCATCCTTGTCAGAACTTGAGAAATCAGGCAATCCGGTAAGTCTGCGAAGAGTGTTTACATCCTCTACCCCACCGGAAACATCGTTTGTCCTGGCTTTACATTCTGCACGGATCAGAACATTTTCCTCGTAAGAAATAGCCGGGAACCAGTCACCATAACCACCGTATTTCTTCAAATGACATGTTTTAGTGTTATCGGTTTCATTACCATCAGGTATAGGGCTATAACTTCTGTTATCCAGGGCATAACCCCAGTACTCGCCATCATCATTGGGTGAAAAATATTCGGTTAACCTCACGGTATCACCATCTGTTGCTTCTGATTTAAGTAAACGCATGAATGATGCTTCGCATCTGATTGGTTCACCGGTTTCAGTCAAAGTCCAATGACCCCATGGAGCATATTCGCCTGCACTCGATGTATGTACGCCATACAAATTATTTGCAGCAGATGAAATTCCGGAATTCGCTTCAGTTAAAGCATCTGAATACTCTCCCATGTGTAAATGGTATCTTGCTTTCAATGAATGAACAACTTCTGTCCAGATGGCACCATCACCTCCGAAATTCAAATCTCTGTCGCAAGCACCGGCAGATGCAAAATGTACCAAAGCTTCGTCAAGCAAGTTTTGAACTTCAGTATAAGCTTCCCTCTGAGTAGCAAATTCCGGTGGTTCTAGTCCATTTATGTGGATTGGTACTGAACCATACATAGCAGCCATTTCTGCAAAGAATATAGCTCTGTATGTTTTTGCCATTCCCAAAATTGTGTTTCTTGTTCCTGCCAGAGCATCGCTTGCGAAAACTCCGGGTGCCCAGGCAATTATATCAGATGTAATTTTAACACCTCTATATCCTGTTAGTTTCCAGCAATCGTCGGGTGGTCCGTCTTCATTAATAACATAAGTATTCCAAAAAGTTGGTTGAGGACGACCAAGCCCCGGAGGAGCACACATTTGCCATGCAAAGAAACTATTTATCCTTGACCTGTCGCTTGAGTAAAAATCTGCAGCAGCAACCTGCATGCCAATAGTCAATCCGTAAATACCGTCAACAGTTTTCATTTTCTCCTGATTGATAGCGTTTGGAGATTGGTTGATGCTATCATCAATTTCACACGATGATAATATCAGTCCTATCGCGAAAAAGGCTACTAAGAGTTTTATGGTTAGCCCTGTTTTAATTTTATTTGCTTTCATAATTTCCTCCTATTAATAGATTATTGATACACCGAAACGGAATGACATCGTTTGTGGTAATGTGAAATAATCAAACCCACGCCCTTCTGCGAGTGAGAATGTGTTAACTTCAGGGTCAAAACCTGTATAATCAGTGATGGTAAGTAAATTTCTACCTGTCAAAGTGAATACAACTGTGTTGATATTCCATTCCTGTAAACCATGCCAGCGATATTCAAGAGAAACTTCACGTAACTTAATAAAAGAACCATCCTGTACATGAGGTTCATTGATATTGAAACCATTTTCATAAGTCCAGTACTTCTCAGTTTTATCGGCATTTGTAAATGACACTACACCATTAGTGTCTCTACTCATGATTTGCACTTGTACACCTTCGTCATTAATCCAATTTGATTCCCTGTCTTCAGTATCGCCATGAGTGCCAAAATTATATAATGCACCACGTGTTCCGTTCCAAACATCGAATCCCCATGCCGCATCAATCAGGAAACTGAACGTGAAATCCTTGAGAAATGTTAAATCACTTCTGAAACTGAATAAAAAGTCAGGATTCGGATTACCAAGTATTTGCAAATTAGCATCGTGAATAGGAGCACCGATATAGCCCATTTCGTATTGGTCGCTATAGACTTTCTCGCCTTCGTTCATATAATAAATTGCACCTTTTGTACCGTCATCATTGGTGTAATCAGGGTCCCATTGAGAGTAAACAATATTCCCATTCGCATCTTTTAAGAAACCGGCACCATAAAATACACCAAGTTCCTCGCCTTCCATCGCTATATTATTCATACCAACAAAACCGCCATTCAACGAAACATATTCGGCACCAACAAGTTTAGTTACTTTATTTGTAACTGTCGAGAAGTTGAACATGCAGTTCCAAACAAAATCTTCAGTCATTATCGGAGTAGCTTTTAATGACAACTCCAATCCCTGGTTATACATTTGTCCAGCATTTTTGAGCTGTTGGTCAAATCCAGTGGATGCAGCTAATGGGACATCGAGAATTAAATCAACAATATTCTCATAAAAATATGTTGCTTCTATACCGAATCTATTATCTAGAAATCCTAAATCTATACCGATTTCTCTTTCGATAGACCTTTCGGGACCAATATCACTTGAGCCGGCAACTACGTAATAATCAGCAGGCAATCCTCCCTGACGATACCCAATAAAGCCGTTACGGTTTGCTGTTGAACTTCTGTCCCAGGGGTCAAAGAAACCACCTGTGCCATACAAATAATTTGTAGCATAGATACCCGGCAACCCAGGAGAACCTGCTTCACCATAAGATGCTCTTAATCTGATGTTGCTGAAAATATCCTTCATACTTTTCATGAATTCTTCATCAGATAAAGTATAAGATAATCCGGCTTTTGGATAATAATGGAATTTATCTGATTCACCGAATGTTGATTTTCCGTCTCTTCTTATACCTAATGTCAAGGAAATTCTATCCCATAAAGTCGAAGTTAACTGTGCATACTGTCCAACGGTCTTTCTTTGATAAAATCCTGACCCACCATCTTTGGTTGCTCCAGCTTCAATTTGATTAAAATGAGGAGATGTTTCAACTGCATCAACCCAATCGTTTGTATTTTCATACCAAATAATCTGATTACCAAACACTAAGTTTGTCTGTAACTGGTCATCAAAAAATGATTGTGAGACAGTGCCTGTTAAATCCAGGTTCATTTGACTAGTTTTAATTGCCTGATGATAAACTTCACCATTTCTGTTGGGCGAAGTTGCGGCTCCTACAGCAATACGTTCAACATTCATGTATGAATAATTATCCAAACCAAAATTACCGGCAAATGTCAACCAATGAATTGGTTTCCATTTTAAATCCGTACTGTGAAGGAACCTCAAAATTTTTGAATTATAAGTATTATTTTTCTGAGTCCATATCGGATTATCATAACCTGCAAATCGTCTTTGAGTTCCATCGGCATAGGTATATTTGGAATTGTCAAACTCAGGTGGCGATCTTAAAGCACCAAGAAGAATACCGGATGTGTTTGAACCATCCTGAGGCAAATCATTGTTGATTGTGATGTAATTACTATTTGACTGTAATGTAACACCTGGTAATAATGACATACCTAAGTTAGCTCTGACGCTTGCTCTGTCGTAATTTGAACCTTCGACAAAACCCTGAATACCTTCGATGGTACCATTAATCAAATAATCGAATTGCGGTACACCTCCTGAAATTGATAAAGATTGAACTTGCGAAAGTCCCGTTCTGAATGGTACATCATCCTGTGCATAAGTCTTTGTACCTGAGGGAAGTTTTGCACCATAAGAATCGCTTGAGCCGGGTGTTTGCGTTGCATCGTTCATTTTCTTTCTTTGTCCGAAAGTTGTCTGTAAAGGAATACTACCATACTTTTGGTCAACTTGTATGTTTGAAGAATAAGTAATTCTTGATGGCTTACCTTCAGGTGATAAAGCACCTTTCTTTGTAGTTATTAAAACGACGCCATTAGCTGCCTGAGAGCCATAAATCGCTGCAGCAGAAGCCCCTTTGAGAATTTCCATAGACTCGATATCCAATGGATTGATATCAATTGCTCTGTTACCAAATTGCTTTGTGCCGCTTGGGTCGTAGAGTGCATCATTGTCCATGATTATACCATCAATTACATATAGAGGTTCTGAACTACCCATAATAGTTTTTCTGCCTCTCATAGTAATATATGTACCTGCGCCGGGAGTACCACTGCTTCTTGTAACCTGAACCCCGGATACTCTACCGCTTATTGCATCAATCGCGGAAGATGAAATTACCTTAGCAACTTCTTTGCCGCTAACAGAACCAATTGTATTACCAAGTTTGTTGCGGTCAACTTCACCGCTCAAACCAATAACAACAATTTCATCAGTAGTAACACCGCTTGAAGTAAGTTCAAAATTAAATTCCAAAGTTTCACCTGGTTTAATGACAATTTCCTGTGAATGGTCGTCATATCCTATGAACTTAGCTCTTAAAGTGTATTTACCGTCAGGGGCTTTGAAAGAAAAGTTACCGTCTTTGTCTGTTACCGCACCTGCCCTTAAGGACGGTATTGCAACTGTTGCTCCGATTAAAGGTAGTTTGGTAGTCTTATCGATAACTTTACCTCTAATCTCTGCCTTCTGAGCCAGGAGATTTCCTGACATTAGTACCAAAGCAAAAAAAATGCTTAGAATTATTAGGAAAACAGGTCTCTTTTGGAACCTTTTGCTAAATCCCTTTACGGGTTGGGATTTGGTTTTTGAAGTATCCATAAATTTCCTTTAAATTGGTTAAGAAATAGTTAATTTAAAAATACAAAAACAAAATTATTTTTTTCAGTTTTTTTTGAATATCTTCCTCTTAAAAAATTTAATAATAACATAGTTGTATTATCTTGCCTCAAAAAACTATTTTTCTGAATGCTTTTTCTCACTTTAATAAATCAAATATTTCATTTTGGTTTTAGGAAATTTAAAGAATAAATTACATTAATGCAAAATTTTTATTAAAAAACAATAAAAACTAAATTAAAATTAATATTTCTTTCATTTATTGTTTCTTTTTATGACTACTATTGTTTGGTCATCGCTGAAGTCAGAATCTTTTGTAAATTTTTGTACAGTTTCTATAATAGCAAAAGATATTTCCTCAGGTGTGAACAAATGATTTTTTTTCATTACTTCGAACAACCTTTCCTCACCAAAAAGAGTACCTTCTTTGTCCCTTGCTTCTGTAATCCCATCAGTATATAATACAAGGACATCACCGGGATGCATCCTGATATTTTCAACACCGAATTTTTGATGCTCAAGAAGTCCTAAAAAACCACCGGTAGAATCGAGCTTTTGACAGATGTCAGTTGTCGGTCGGTAATGGATTGGCGGACAATGCCCTGCATTGGCATAAAGGACCAACCTGTTGGCAGAGAGAGTCAATTCACAATAGAATAATGTAACAAATCTTTCATAAGGAAAGGTCTCCCATATTAAGTTATTCAATCTTGACATGAATTTTGAAATGCTCTGAGTGAAAGTACTGCCCATTCGAATGGCACCCGATAAAAATAGTGCCTGAGTTGCCGCAGGTAGTCCTTTGGCAGCAGCATCGCTTACCAAAATGCTCAATCTTTCTTCTTCTTCGACGGAGTGTAAAATGTAATCGAAATAATCTCCTCCTACATAATGAGCCGATAAGCATAGTCCATATATATCATAATCGTGAAATTGCATTTTATGGTCAGGTTGAAGACTTCTTTGAATTTCTGATGCCTTTAATATATCTTTCTCGATTTTCTTCTGTTTTTGTTGAGATGCGAGTCCTTTGAGAGCAATATTTGCAACACTATTAATTATATTTAGTGTTTCGTAAAAGGATTGAAGTATTTCAGGGGCATTAAATCCTAATGCGTATTTATAATATTTGGCGTTTTTTAAACGTATGACATTACCGACTCCTGTTACTGAGTAGATCTCGATACCCTTTTCTCTTAATATCGGGTCTGTCTCATAATTAAGAACTGTTCTTTCTTTGATTAATCTTGCAAGAATTGGATGTTCGGTTATCGGTATTGAGTATCCTCTCGGGATTTTCTTCACATTTCCTACCTGAAAAACTAATTTGTAAGAGGCAGTTTCCGGTTCAAGCTCCCAAATCCTTCCACCGGTTATATCAAACTCCTTCATGTTGACAATATCCCTTACAAGATATTTTAACAAAACCAATTCCTTTTTAAAATTCCTTGAAGCTAGTTTTTCAACTAGCTTAAATGTGTCCTTTTGTTGGTCATAGTGTGAATACATTTTTAAAAATACTCAATTTGAAAAAAAGTTTATTAATATTTTATACCTGATTTTCTTATCGCATTCATTATTTTCGCTTTATTTTGCGATTGCATTTGAACCAGAGGCAATCGATAAATTTCCTTAAGAAATCCCATTTGTGACAAAACATATTTGACAGGGAGCGGACTCGATTCAATAAAATTGAGGTTCATCAAATCGAATAGTGTGTAATGAATTTTCTTTGCCTGTTCATATTTACCATCCAGAGCAAAGTGAATCATCCTCCCGAACTCAACCGGAGCGTAATTAGATAAAACCGAGACACATCCTTTTGCTCCGATTGAAATTGCCGGCAACGTAAGTGCATCATCCCCGCTAAGTAAATTAAAACCCCTCGGAGCGTTTTTAATAATCTCCATCATCTGTACCAGATTTCCGGATGCTTCCTTTGTACCAATAACATTTTTACAGTCTTCCGCAATTTTTAACTGAGTTTCAGATAAAATATTCACTGATGTTCTTCCCGGAACATTATAAATTATCTGGGGAATATCAACACTGTCTGCAATGGTTTTGTAATGCCAATATAATCCGTCCTGTGTTGGTTTGTTGTAATAGGGAGCTACAATCAGCACAGCATCAGCACCAAGTTCTTTTGCTTTAGATGTCAAAAATACAGTATCTTTTGTATTGTTTGAGCCAGTACCTGCAATTACAGGAACCTTGCCGTTAGCGAAATCAATGGTTTTTCCTATTAATTCAATTTTTTCGTCCTTGGACAAACTTGGACTTTCACCGGTTGTCCCAGAAACAAGAATTGCATCAATTCTTGATTTAATCTGAAAATCAATTAGTTTTTTCAATGCATCATAATCTATTTCAAGATTCTTATTGAATGGCGTAACAAGTGCTGTTATCATACCTTTACAGATATTTGCCTTCATTTTTCCCCATTTTCAAAGTTTGTAAAACTACTTTTATACAATTTAATCACTATTTTTTAAAAAAAAAATTTCTTAGTTAAAATTTCTGGATACAAAATAAATTATTAGACTAAACATCTATTATTTATAATTTTATAAATTATGAATTTAAAATATATAGACAATGAATAATCTTTTTGTAAGAGAAAAAAATTCTTTTTTCCAAACATATAAACGGCTTCCAATTGAAATTGATTATGCCAAAGGTGTAAGAATTTTTGATAAACAAGGAAAAACCTACCTTGATTTTCTGGGAGGTATTGCTGTCAATGTTTTAGGGCATTGCTATCCAAAGACAATAGAAGCAATTGAATTGCAAATCAGGAAATATTCACATGTTTCAAATTATTTTTATCAGGATGTTCAGATACAATTAGCAGAAAAATTGGAAAATTTAACTGGTTTTAAACGGGTTTTCTTCTCCAATTCAGGAACTGAAGCTATTGAAGGTGCTGTCAAGCTTTGCAGAAAATGGGGAAATCCTAAGGAGAAGAATGAAATAATATCATTTACGGGTGGATTTCACGGCAGGACTTATGGGGCTTTATCAATGATGGATAAGCCAATGTATAAAGAAGGCATGGGACCATATCTCGATGGTTGTAAAGTTCTCGAATATAACGATGTCTGCCAATTGGAGGAACACATAAATATTAATACATGTGCCGTATTCCTTGAATTTTTACAGGGTGAAGGTGGAATTGTCAGTGCAAATTCCGAATTTGTTGAGAAATTGAAAGAGCTAAAAGAAAAATATAATTTTCTGATTGTTGCGGATGAAATTCAATCAGGTGTCGGCAGGACTGGAAAGTTCTTCGCATTCGAATATTATGATATTAACCCTGATATTATTACTCTTGCTAAAGGAATTGGTGGCGGTCTTCCCCTTGGCTGTATTCTTGGTACCGAAGAACTAAACTCTGTTTGGCAAAAAGGACAACATGGGACTACATTTGGTGGCAATGCAGTAGCATGTGCCGCGGGTCTATCGGTAATTACCGAATTAGAGGATGATATGTTAAGTCATGTAAGAGATACAGGTAATTATCTTGAATTGGAATTAGTAAATGTCATGCAGATTTACCCTGATATAATTACCGAAGTGAGAGGGCGAGGTTTGATGAGGGGATTACTCCTTCGGCAAGATGCATCTGATTTAGTTGAAAAATTAGTTGATAATGGCGTATTAACCAATGCCGCATCAGGAAAAGTACTGAGGTTGTTACCTCCTTTAATAGTTGACAAGAAAGATATTGATGAATTTATTTCTATTTTAAAAATAAGTTTGAATGAAATCAAGAATGGTGTTTAAAATTAATATTTTTTTTGAACCATCAATTTTCAAAAAAATAGATAATTAAATCAATAAAATCTTTAAATTTTCAAAAAGTGTAAAGAATATTACACAGTAATTCGCAAAAAAACATTGTTATGCAATAATAATGATAGTAAAAAATACTATTTTAAAAAGAAAACTTGCATGATTGATTTTTTTATTATAACTTTTGTCATTGAGTTTAACATTAACGGCAATTAATGCGAAAATTATATACAATATTAACTATAGCATTCTTTTATTTTGCTGTTTTTTTGCAAAAGGGAATAGCTTCTGATATTGTTTCCGATTATGAGGGAAAGCATTTTTATATTGGCTTTATGCAAAATGAAATCCAAGATGCATTTATCTTAACGCTTCAGATTCTCATTGTAAGTAATTATCCTGCCGAAATAATCGTAAAAATTCCCGGTGAAACCGATAGATTATATAATCTGGCATCAAATTCGATTTTGAAAATTGATGTAAAAAATTCATTGGAGATTGTCGAGAATGAAATGATTGTTCAAAAGTCCATCGAGATTATATCAACCGTACCGATTTTAGTATATTCATTTAACAGCCAGTTAAACTCAAGCAGTTGTTTTACTGCTGTTCCTGTTACGCAATGGGGACATGAGTATGTTGTAATATCTTATCCGAATGACCAATACACATCGAGTTTTGAATTTTGGGGAAGATTGGATTCATCACTGATGGTACCGAGAAAAAGTGAATTTTTAATTATTGCGTCCGAGGATGATACAAGAGTTGAAATAATTCCGAAAAGCGTTACTCAAAGCTTGAGACAAAAAGACCAACCCGATTACGTAACATTGAACAGAGGTGATTGCTATCTTGTTCAATCTTATGATTTCGCTATCGGGATGGGTGATTTAACAGGTTCAATTATAAGAAGCGAAAAACCTATTGGTGTTATTTCTGGTCACATGAGAGTAGCTGTTCCTCAATTCATGGACAGGTATTTTGAAAGCAAGGACCATATTGCTGTAATGCTGACTCCAACGAATTCATGGGGTCGTCAGTTTTATTCGGTTCCTTACGAAATGCATGCCGGTGGTGATTTGTTCAGAATCGTAACGCAGTCAGGTAATACGGTAGTAAATGTTGAAATGCAGGATACAGCTTTTTCATTTGTAGTTGATAATCCATACAGTTTCAAGGATATTCCCGCAGTGAAAAAGCCGGCGAAGTGGACTTCAAACAATCCAATACAAATAGGTCAATATATGATGAGAATTGGTGGTTGGGATGACCATTTCGATTATGACCCTTCGCTTGTAGTTCTTCCTCCTGCTGAACAGTTTGTTCAAAGAATGGTTTTTCAAACAGTTGGGAATGAAGCCAACAATCCCGAACAGTATATCGGATATGCTATATATATAATTGCAGATGAGAAATCATTGAACAGCTTGAAATTAAATAATGATTTAATCAAGGAATTCTTCCCTGCTATCATCGGGCAAAAATTCCCTGACGGAGAACATCATTGGGCAAGATTGCCAATTTCGAGAGGTAGCTATAGATTAACATGCGATGAAGGTAAATTTTCAGGTGTGGCTTATGGCTATGGCAGAGCGGATTCATATACGCTAACACTTGGCTCATCATTAACGAGCCCTTATACTACTGATTCCCTTTCTCCTAACTTAGTGGTTGAGGAATCCTGCGGTAACATTTCGGGAACAATAACAGAATTTATTGACAAAGATGCTTCAGGTCTTCTTTTTGCAGTTATGACCGATGAAAGTTTTAATTATACTTATGAGCTTTCCCCAAAAATACTCGATTCAACATATTCCACAACTTTTACTGCAAGACCATACGATGTAATGAAGGACGGAAAATTTGTTTTGGAATACAGAGATAAAAACGGAAATGGTCAAAGCTATACATTCAATTATTCTGGAATCAATTTCAATGTTCCCGGAACCATAAGTTTAGGAGTGGTAAACAAAGGTGATACGAATTGTATGACCTACTCAATAAAAGTTACCGGAGCCAATCCCGTTCATTTGGATTCTGTTAAAATTGTTCCTGACAATGATAGACGATTCGACGCTACATACTATGCTCCACTTCCTGTTGTACTTGAACAAAACACACAATTCGATTTCAAAATTTGCTTCCATCCCGATAGTTCATTCGATGATTTGAATCAAAGAATGATGTTTTACTTCGATTGTGAAAGATATGATTCTTTAATGATAATGGCAATGGTACGCTATCCCGAACTGGAATTCATCGGCTATGATTTCGGTGAAGTCTGTTTGGGTGATACTGCAAGCGGTGAAATTAAAATAATTAATTCCGGTAATGTCCCTGCAATTATTGATTCATTATACGAAATAACCGCAAACAGTTCATTTAATATTATTTTGAAAAATACTGATGACAGCGATATCTTACCTGACATATTGCAACCCGGAAATATATTAACCTTATCAGTTCAATACATTCCTGACAATATTGGATATGATGAAAGAATTGTTTCGGCAAAAAACGATTTGAGTTTTGATAATGAGATTAAAATGACTGGTACGGGAATAGCTCCATTAGTCAGTTCTATCACTTTAGATTGGGGTAAAAGAAGAATTGGTACTGTAAATGACACGGTAATTTTCCTGCAAAACACGGGTGCATGTAATGCAGAAATTTCTTATAACGGTTCGGACGGTAATCTGATTCCTTTCATGATTGACAGCGTGATTAATCTCAAAGATTCAATATTTCCAATTGATAGTTTAGGACTTTTCTTTTCATTCAATCCACCAAAATTAGAAAATTATTTATTGGTGTCCTTCTTCAAAGTTGATTCACCGGGACATGATTTGGTAAATGTTACAAAAACTGGTGAAGGTACATTGCCGGCTATTCAACCGGTTGACATTAAATTTGACACAATTCCAATTTTCTCTTACAAGGATTCACTATGTCTTATTTTAAGAAGCCGGGGTAACGAACGATTATGGATTAATTATAAATCAACTTCAGGAGATGACAGTTGCTTTATAATTAACAATGGAGATTATTCAATTATACAAAATACATATATTGAACCGGGAACGGATTTAATAGTTCCGATTCGATTTAATCCCAAGAAACTTGATTTAAGCAGCATTGAACTTAAATTGGAACACGATGCCTTTCCGGCTTATAGGACAGGTGATACAGTTCTTAAAATAAGCGGTTTCAGCATTGAAGTTGATACGGTGGACCCTGAGATTAAATTTAAAGATAATTTAATTTATCTGCCATGTCAAAGCGATGAAATGCCGGTTTATTTAATCAATAACGGAAATGTGGATTTATCTTTGGATTCCTTAACATTGAATACTCAAAATGCAGATGCCCGATGGATATACAATTACCAACTCCCGATTTTAATAAAACCCGATTCCATTGTCGAATTAAAGTTGAAAGTCTTTCCAAAAGCCAACGAAACGGGAAAAATAAGTGTATCTGCAGTCTATAATGACACAATCAAATATCAGTCTGATGAAATTACTATTATAATGGATGTAATGCCGATTTTGATAGATGATTTTGGAATCCTGGATTATAATATTGGAGATAAAGGCAGTTTGTTGATTAGCGGAGCTTTCCCTTATGGTTCTGAAATCCCTGTCGGATTTGATTTAAATATTCAGGTTAAGCATAAATATATGCATTTATTAAATCCAAGCGCAATATTGGAAATAATTACCGGAGTTGACACAAATAAATATGATTTACCATTGTCTCAAACACTCGACAATGTTTTTGGAGAAACAAAAGATGAAATAATTATCAAAGATACTTCGAAGTGGCAGGTGAATTTGGACTTTTTATGTTTGCTGGCTGATAGCAGAGAAACTAATATGTTGGTACAGGCAACATCTGAATTATGCTACTCAGAAGGTAAGAAAGCGTCTGTGCTCAATTTTTTGGGGGTATGTGAATTTGATATCAGAAAACTCGTTTTTGACGAAACAGGGCTATTTGATGCAGAAATTAGACCTAATCCTGTTGCAAATGAATTATGTATAAAAATTAATTTAAGGGCAGATGATTGGATAAATCTTAGTATTTTTGACCAAAATGGAAAAAAAATTATACAAAATGAAAATTATTTTTTGAAAAAGGGTACAAATTCTCTTATATTTGAACTTATGCCAATGGCAAATGGGGTTTATGTGTTGTCTATTAGGACAAAATTGATGTTGAAAAATATAATGTTTATAATAAATAAATAATAGAAGGTTAAACTATGAAGATTCGTTTACTTGCTTTAGCGGTAGCGGCATTGATGCTGACATTTATTGTTGATGTATTTGCACAGGGTGATGCAACACCTTTGGGACCTGAAGAACTTGGTTCGAAAATATATCTTGGACCTGTTTTCGGATACAACAGTGTAAGTCATGCAACTCAAAAATTAGCTACATTTGCCGGAGACGCGAAGTGTCCTTATTTCGAAGGAGGAACTGGACAGGGCTTTTATGTGGGATTGACATACGAACATCATTTGGGAAAAAAGATTGAAGAAAGCACATCCTCGATTATCGGAAGAATAATTTACAGTATGTATCCCGGAAGCATGAAACAGCAGGGAGATAAGTTTCCATCATTGATACCGGACCTTGTTGACCCGACGGGATGGTCTTTCACAACAACGGAGACTGAGCACACAGTTGACATTACTTACAATGTTTTGTCTTTAGAGGTAATGTACAAGCAAAATATTTCTGTAGATATCCCGCTTGGTGTAACAGCAGGACCGACATTTGAATATCCAATTCAAAAGACGATTTTGCAGCAGTACAACATTTTAAGACCGGATAATGTTCAATTTGCGAAGTCGGACAAGTACAAATACGAAAACAATGACAGAACAGTGATTGTGAAAGATGGTGATATTGATAATGCAAACGCTCTGCGTATCGGTATCAAGTTTGGTGTGCAGTATGAGATAATCATTGGAGAAGGATATTACATCGTTCCTGCGCTATATTATAACTGGAGTTTGTTGAATGTAAAATCCGACGAAGATTACAGAATCAATGCTTTTCAGGTTGGAGTGGATATTAGATTTGCATTATAGGATTTTTTATCGTTATTTAGCGTCTGTAAGAAATGGTTTTTACAGACGCTTTTTTTTTTAATATTTAATTGATGGTGAAATAATGGAAGTTTTGTGGGCTGCATGGCGTTCAAAGTATATTCAGGGTTTTAAAGATGAAAAAACAGACCCTAATAATAATCCTTGTTTTATTTGTGAAGCAGGAAATTCCTTGGGTAAAGACAATGAAATGTTAGTCGTCAAAAGGAATAAGCATTGCTTTGTCGTTTTAAATAAGTTCCCTTATAATGGTGGTCATTGCATGGTGGCACCTTACAAACATGTTGGTGAACTCGATGAATTGACTGATGAAGAAATGCTCGAAATGATGCAAACCGTTAAGGAAACCACAAAAGCTTTGAATAAAATGAGCAATCCTCATGGATATAATATCGGAATCAACATTGGCAGAGTTTCAGGTGCAGGTTTACCCGGTCATTTGCATATCCATATAGTCCCACGCTGGCATGGTGATACAAGTTTCATGTCTGTAACTTCTGATACAAAAGTGGTTTCTCAATCTCTCGAAGAAACTCAGGAATTGCTCTCTAAAGCATTTCAATCTATCAAAGAAAATATTTAACCTTCAGCGAATTTAAAATGGAAAAAATCTTTCCAAAAAAATCACTCGGACAAAATTTTCTTGTTGATAAGAATATTTCGAGGAAAATTGTTGAAACATTCGATATTAAGCTATCGGATATAATCCTTGAAATTGGATGCGGGACCGGAGCATTGACAGAACAATTACTTAACAAACATCCTGCTTTTCTATTTTCAATTGATATTGACCAAAGAGCTGTAGATACCGTAAGACAAACACTGTCGAAAAATGAATTGAAAAACTTTGAGATAATTCATTCTGATATCAGAGAAATAATAATTTCTGACCTGACAAAACAGAAGAAATTAGAAGCTGGCAGAATCAAAGTAATTGGAAATATTCCATATAATATTTCTGCAGACATTCTCTTTTGGATTTTTGCACAGTGCAATCTCATTGAGAAAGCAGTTATCATGATGCAAAAGGAAGTCGCTCAAAGATTGACTGCTAAACCAAATAATAAATCCTATGGGATTACAACAGTAGCTTTGAATTTAATTGGTGAATGCAAAGCACTTTTCAATGTTAGTTCAAAATGCTTTTATCCCGTTCCTAAAGTAACATCAACTGTTGTTGAAATCACACCGATTTATAATAAATATTCAGATATTGATTTTAATAAGATTATGATTTTAGTAAAATCAGCTTTCAATCAAAGAAGAAAGGTTTTGAGAAATGCTCTTTCTGATTATATTACAAGCAGAACTGATAAGCAAATCATTGAATCCTTACCTATTGAAATATCTCATTTCTTATCATTAAGGGCAGAACAACTGACAACCAAAGATTTTATTAAGCTTTACAGATTCTTTAATGAGATTAAGATATAAAATTCAATAGCAATGAATAAATTAAAAAATATCACACAGAATTTCCAGGCAACTGATTATTATCATTTGTTTATGCTGATATTTTATACTGCATGTGCATTTGTATTTATCAACTCCGTCAGTAGCCCTTTCTTTTATATATCGGCAAATTTATCTCTATCAGTGATGATAATCGTAATGTCTGTAATGAGCAACAGACTAAAAGACAACCGTAATTTCAAGCTGTTTCAAAGAATCATAATGGCACCGCTTGTGTTTTTTATTTATTCACAGGTACAGGTCTATATTAAGGTCTTAAATCCTCATGACTACGATAATATTCTTATCGGCTGGGATAGATTTTTATTCGGAACTGACCCGACAGTCTTGTTGAAAAAAATTTCTTTTCCCGCATTAACAGAATTTTTACAGATATCATATATGACATATTTCCTAATGCCGTTGATTCACGCTGTAGAACTGCACTTAAGAGGTGATGACAAAGTGTTCAACAGATTTGCAGGATTGATAATATTTTGTTTTTACTTTTCCTATCTCTTATATTTCTTTATGCCTGCAATTGGACCGAGATTTACTTTGCACGATTTTGGTTTGACTTCCTCAGAAATTCCCGGGCTTTGGTTAACTGAAACATTAAGGTCAATCGTAAATTCGGGTGGTGGTATCCCTGACGGTGCTTTAAATCCCGCACAATACGTTTACAGAGATTGCATGCCGAGCGGACATACTATGATGACACTAATGAATTTAATACTGTCTTTCCGTTTGAAATCTAAGTTCAGATGGGTTTTCCTGCTATTTGGAGTCAGCTTGATATTCGGTACGGTTTATCTAAGGTATCATTATGTTGTTGATGTCTTTGCAGGTATTGCCTTCTGCTTCGTTGTCTTATGGCTTGAGCCGAAGATTAGCAAATGTCTGAACCATTGATTAATTAGTTAAAATTAAGTTCAGTCACCTACCTCATCATCCCCTTCAGCACTCCTTCATACTCATCTCTCAACTTTTTGACGTTAATAGAAAGGATAGCTTTATAGTAAAATTAATTTTATCACTATTTTCATTTATTCAAGTTAATTAATACAGGTATTAAAGTAACTGCTAAACCTTTTGCTGCAATCTTTATACTCTCATAATCAGGTTCATCCTTTTCTTCAGATTTTTCGTTATTTGAATTTAATTGAAAAATCATACCTACGACTAATAAGTAAAGCCCAATTTTGAATAGATATCGCAATTTTTCAGGATCCATAGTCCTTCGTTTTCCGATTTCATTAACTAAATAGATATTGTCCATGTTTATAAAAATATCAAGTCCTACTTCTTCATTTCGCCTAATGTCTATTGCTGTTTTTTCATCAAAATTGTATTTTTCCCATTCATAACGATAAACAGGATATAAAATAGGAGGATCAATCTTACCAGAATGTGGACGAGGAGTAGGAGGAGCAATAGTATCCATTTCTTCGATAACTTCAATGTTAAAATTTGATTTAAATGGTACTGCTCTCGAAATATCCATTACTTCTGATTCTAATTTATATTTATCTCCTACTAGACAAGATGAAGGTAATGAAAATCTTACTGTACCTTTACCATTCCAAAGATGCAATGATTTTAATGAAGGAATGCCTAGTACCGTTAAACGACCTGGATCATCACTTCTAGAAAAGTAATCATTAACAGCATCAGTTTCAAAAACTATCTTTGCACTCCTATTTTTTGGACATTTTTTCAATAAACCGTTTTTTGGTTCTTTATACAATTGAAAATAAGTTGGAAATTTCTTTCCTTCATAAGGAATTTGTTCAGGTATGTCACCTATTGGAATTGTTACTTTTTCACCAGACTTAAATAAATTTGATAAAGTTGGATCCGAATTAACTAAATTCTGAATTACTTTTGATGTCTCCTCATCACTTACTTTAGATAAACGTTCTTGTCGTCTTCGTGCATTTAATTCCTTGAGACCTGGATGATCTTTTAAGTATTCAATAATTGCATCTTCCATGAATTTAGTTTCATCACATTGTCTCATACGATCTCTAGATGCTAAAAAAATATCTTCTCTAACTACTGGTGGTAAATTTGTGCAGTCAACTAAAATCACAAGACTTGTTGCAATGTAATCTAATCCTGTTTTTCTTGAAATATAATTTTTATCTCTTTCGCCATGAAGCTGACCGTTCACTATAAAAAAAATGCCTGATGGTTTTCTTTCATCTGTTGAAGTTTCTTTAAATACTACTAGTCTTAATTTTACTTTACCTGTATCAGGTACATCCAGAGAAGGATCACCAGTATCAAATCCTGGCTCTATATTTTCTGGCTTATCACTAATTATTGATAACAATCCGGCCATATTTGTATCATAATAATTAGCTCTCCAACCTAAACGCCTTTCTTTAATCCTAATGGGTAAAGCAGGATCAGGTAAATATTTCTCTAGTTCAAACCTTAAGTTCAGGGTCGAAATAGTCTTTAAAATACTCTGTAATTTATAATTCCATATTTTTATACATGTCCCTGCAACTAAACTTTCTTCATAGACATTGGGATATTTACCAGGTTTGATACTTAAAAAATCAGAATCATAAGATAAAATTTCATTATTTGGGGCTAAATACACATATGATGAACTTGGCTGACCTATCATTGGAGTAATTCTTCTTATCAATGTGAAACCCCATTTTTTACTTGAGTCTGGAAGGTCCAATTGCCTTCTTGAAATAATTAATTGAAAACTATTTTTACCAGAAAATTGCAAAACACCAGTACCACCCATATTAAATTTTCCTTGGACAAATGGAATTTTTGTTTTATTTTCTCTTAATAATGATAAGAAAGTATTTTTGAAGTCTGATGGATTTTGACCCTCACCATCATCAATTATCAAATAATTTGGTTCTTTCTTACCACCTGTTGAAACCAGTTGTATTCTATCAGCAAATGGTGTTCTTGCTCTTGAATCCAAATTAGCAATACTTCCTCCCTTTATTAATAATAATCTCTCAATTGCTTCTGTCATTGTTTGTGGAGCATCTTTACTATCAGGTTTAATATTTAACCTTATGCACTCAGATACTAATATTGCATCAATTGAATTGACTAGCTTTTCTACCAATGCTGCAACAGAAGAGCTTTGTTGATTACTAACAATTCCTCTATTATTGGATATGTTCCCGTATGGAATCCAACAATCTCGATTATCCCAGAAATCGTTCTGTTTTAAGATCTTTATTACTTCATCCTCTGTTTCACACTTAAGTAAACTTAAACAAAATTTTTTATTATCCATAATAACCTCAATTATTTATGTAATTTATGTAATTTATGAAATAGGACATACTCCTTTGTCAAATTTTCTTTTAAGTTGGTATACCATTTCCTATTTGGAACTTCTCTTGTAATTATATCTTTAGTATTTTTATTAATAAATAACATTCTATATCCGGCTAATTCCATGGCTTCCAGGAACATGGGTAATTGCCAATCTGTCTCTTTAAATGCAACAATTTGTGCAACTATTGTTTCTCTATTAACTATTTTCTTGAGATTAGAAAATATTTCAGTAATATTTTGATAATAATTAGTATAACCTCCTTGGCTATGAGAACCTAAACAATATTGTGATGTTGATAATCCATCAGTTAAATTCATTAAATTATATGGTAAAGATGTTTGTTTTCTCCCCTTTATCTGCCACCTATGGTATAAAATGTGAATTCCTGGATAGGGGGGGGATGTAAGAATTAGTTTAATTTTATTTCTTTGATTTTGATCAATTAAATTTGGTAAATTATTTGCACTATCACACAAGACAATCACGTCTTCTTCATTTCGTATATCTTTATTTACTAAATTATATTCAACTGAAAACTTCTTTAGTGCATTAAGTGTTTTATGTGATATACTCAGAAAAGAATTTAATAAAATATGAGGATTTAAAGGCTTTATTCTACAATCATAACAATACTTACCAACTCGTAATATTATTAGCTTTGCAGCATTCTTAACAATACGATCTCTTAAATATCGAGTTTCCTGGTTTATTTTATTCAATAACCAAAAGGTCTTTTTAGCATTTATTTCAACAGGTATATGAAAATTTTCTGGTAACTCTTTTTTTAGATTTAATTTGAAAATGTCTGCAGTTTTGTCTTTCCATTCATTAAGTTTCGTTATTTGTTTCAAACTTAGAGGTGTAGATTTGACTTGTGTAATAAAGCAGGCTAAAGAATTCAAGTCAGAGCAAATAACCTTGCGACCATTAATCACACCTTCGATGGCTGTTGTACCTCCACCACAAAATGGATCTAATATAATATCATCTTTTTTTGTAAAGTTTGTAATGATTTCTCTAGCAATAAAAGGTGACATACTCGCGGGATATCTATATATACTATGTGTATATTCAGATGCATTTTTTTTTATATTGGCTGCATTCTGTATTTTTACAAAAAGTTCGTTCATATTGACTTAATTTTGTAATAAAATATTTTTGGATTTTCTAAATTACAATAAATTTCTGATAAATAAAATTCAATTTTCACCAAATTACCCCATCATCCCCTTCAACACTCCCTCATACTCATCTCTCAACTTCACAACTTCCACCGAAAGAACATCATTAATGCTAAATTTATCTTCCGTCACTTGCCCTATTTCCCAATAGCTTACATTATTCACTTCACAAAGCTTCTTAAGCATCTCTTCCTGATTTTTGCCTAATGAAACCACTATTCTTGAGTTTGATTCTCCAAATAATTTTCCTAATGTGATGTTATTACCTAAATCAATTTCAGCACCGAGATTGTTATATGAATATATTGCTTTTTCAGCAAGGCAGACAGCTAAGCCACCCTCACTGCAATCATGAGCAGAGTTAATAAGTTTTTCCCTGATAGCTATTAAAATGGTTTTTTGAAGTCGCACTTCTTCCTGAATGTCAAGAATTGGAGCTTCACCTGTTACCAGTCCATGAACCTGCTTGAGCCATTCAGAACCACCAAGCTCCTCTCTGTCGTTGCCAATTAAATAAATGGCATCTCCATCATTTTTGAACCCGCAGGACATTATTTTGTCCAAGTCGTCAATCAATCCGAGCATACCTATCGTCGGTGTCGGGAAGATTGCCCTATTCTTCGATTCATTATGGAAGCTGACATTACCTCCTGTAACAGGTGTATTCAAAGCACGACAGGCATCACCCATTCCGCGAATTGCTTCCTTGAAAGTCCAGTAAACTTCGGGGTCAAAAGGATTGCCGAAGTTCAGGCAGTTAGTTATTGCCACCGGTTCGGCACCAACGCAAACTACATTCCTTGCCGCTTCTGCTACTGCCGCCATTGCTCCCATGTATGGATTCAAATAAACAAAACGGCTTGCACAATCAGTGCAGGTCGCAAATCCCTTTCCCGGAAGTTCCTTAATTCTCATTACAGCGGCATCGCCTTTGATGTTCACTGTATTTGTCCTGACCTGAGAATCATATTGTTCAAATACCCAACGCTTGGATGCAACAGCAGGTGATTTTAATATCTTCCAAAATGACTCTTCAAGATTAAGTTTCGTCTTTAGTTTTGAAATGTCGAAATTTCGTGTTTCCTTGAGATATTCCGGCTCTTTAGCTTCCCTTACATATTGTGGAGCGCCTCCACCCAAAACTAATGGTTCTGCAGGCATTTCGCAAACCAATTTCCCGTGTCTGCTAATTCTTAAAATTCCGTCATCAGTAACTATACCAATTTGTGTCATAGGAACATCCCATTTATCACAAATTTCCTTGGCTTTGGTTTCCATTCCTTTTTTAATGACGAAAAGCATTCTTTCCTGAGATTCGGAAAGCATAATTTCATATGGAGTCATGTTCGGTTCACGCATCGGTACTTTGTCGAGGTCAACGAGCATTCCCATGCCGTTTGGTGCACTCATTTCGGAAGTCGAGCATGATATACCTGCGGCTCCCATATCCTGAACGGCATCAACAACATCTGCTTCGATTAATTCTAACGTTGCTTCCAATAAAAGTTTTTCCGAAAAAGGGTCACCTACCTGTACTGTGGGACGCATATTTTCGGATTCATCGTCAAATTCGCGTGATGCAAGAAGAGAAGCACCATGAATACCGTCACGACCTGTACTGCTGCCAACTATGAACACAGGATTTCCAACACCGGTAATTCTTGCAGATGCTGTCTTGTCTGTTTTTACAATACCCACAGCCATAGCATTAATCAGGGGATTATCAAAATAGCAATCTTCGAAATAGACTTCACCTGCCACAGTAGGAACACCAAAGCAATTACCGTAATAACCAATACCTTCGACAACACCTCTTAACAAGAACTTTGTTCTTTCAGAGTTGAGTTCGCCAAATCGCAAAGAATTAAGTGATGCAATAGGTCTGGCACCCATCGAGAATATATCCCTCAATATTCCACCGACACCGGTAGCGGCACCCTGGAACGGCTCAATCGCCGAAGGATGGTTGTGGCTTTCTATTTTGAAAGCAATGGCATATCCACCACCAATGTCAATTAATCCGGCATTTTCAGCACCGGCATCAACTAAAAGACGACCTCCTGAACGTGGTAAAGTCTTCAGTTGCAATATTGAATTTTTATAAGAGCAATGCTCACTCCACATAACTCCAAAGACGCCGAGTTCAGTGTATGTCGGCACCCTGCCCAATATATCGCAAACTTTTTGATATTCTTCTTCTGTTAAACCAACTTCCTTTGCTGTTTTGACTGTAACTTCAATTTCCGAAAAAAGATTCTTACTGGTTTCCATATTATTCATAATAAGTTGAAAAAAAATTAAGTAACAAAATTAATGTTTTTAATCTAATTATCCACAAACTAATAACTAACAAATTTTAATCACAAAGTATTTACAAGAATTTCTTATTTTAGTCAGTTCAAAAAAATAAACACAACATAATGATTACATATTTATTTAAGCAATATGAAATTTTTTTATAATTAAGTAAATTAAATATCATTTATTATGCTATAGTAAAATTTTTTGTAAATCTGAAGGCTCGAAATTGAAACATTTTTTTTAATAAATAATTTTATAAACTAATAAAAAAGTTATATTATGGATTCATTAGTATATTTTATTCCGATTTGTGGTGTGCTGGCACTTATATTTACGCTATGGCGTTCAATCTGGGTTGGAAAACAAGACCCTGGAAATGAAAAGATGGTTAATATTGCCAATCATATCCAACGTGGAGCTATGGCTTTTTTGAAAGCTGAATATTCAAAGATTGCCATTTTCGTAGTTGTCGTAGCAATCCTTCTTGGCATTCAGGGAGAATATGCGACAGATTCAAATTTGTTTGTTGCTATCTCTTTTGTATGTGGAGCTGTTTGCTCAGGACTCGCCGGTTACATTGGTATGAAAGTAGCAACAAAAGCAAACGTTAGAACAACCAATGCCGCTAGAAAAAGTTTGAATGATGCTCTTATAATAGCTTTCAATGGTGGTGCTGTCATGGGTATGGGAGTTGTAGGTCTCGGCGTTCTTGGTTTAAGCTTATTATTTATAATTTACATTTCTATATGGGGCTCAGAAACAATTGAGATGACAACTTTGGCAATCAATGTTGTTACAGGTTTCTCATTTGGTGCTTCTTCAATAGCACTATTTGCAAGAGTTGGCGGTGGTATTTATACAAAAGCCGCTGACGTTGGTGCAGACCTCGTTGGAAAAGTCGAGGCAGGCATTCCTGAGGACCACCCTCTAAATCCAGCTACTATAGCCGATAATGTCGGTGATAATGTTGGTGATGTTGCAGGAATGGGAGCTGATTTATTCGAATCTTATGTTGGTTCAATTGTTGGAACAATGGTTCTGGCAACAGCTTTTTATGGCTTGGCTGAATTTGCGAACACTCCTTTTGGTAATCTTTCACCCATTTTATTACCTTTGTTCTTAGCTGCAGCAGGTATATTAGTTTCAATAATTGGAACATTCTTTGTAAGAGTTAAAGAAGGAGGTAATCCTCAGGCGGCATTGAATATTGGTACGTTCTTAGCAGCCGGTTTAATGATAGTTGTATCTTATTTTATTATTGATGCAATGTTACCAGCTACTTGGATTATTGACCATCCTTTATATGGAGGTGTTAAAGAGTTGACATCACTTGGAGTATTTATTGCAACAATTATTGGTCTGATTGCCGGTGTTGGTATTGGTCTTATAACAGAATTCTATACTGGCTACGGCAAACCACCCGTTCTCAAAATTGCCCAGCAATCATTAACAGGTGCCGCAACAAATATTATTGCAGGTTTAGGTACTGGTATGATGTCAACAGCTATTCCAGTTTTGTTAATAGGATTCGGTATTCTTGGTGCTTTTCATTTTGCAGGTCTTTATGGTATTGCTATTGCTGCAGTCGGTATGTTGGCAACCACAGGCATTCAATTGGCTGTTGATGCTTATGGTCCTGTAGCAGATAACTCCGGTGGTATAGCTGAAATGTCTGAATTGCCAAAAGAAGTGAGACACAGGACAGATAAATTGGATGCAGTTGGTAATTCAACAGCGGCAATCGGAAAAGGATTTGCAATTGGTTCAGCTGCTTTAACCGCATTAGCTTTGTTTGCCGCTTATATAACAGCTGCAAAAGTTAATGTGATTGATATTTCTACTCCAAAGGTTATGGCTGGTTTATTCTTTGGAGGTTTAATGCCTTTCATTTTTTCAGCACTGGCAATGGGTGCTGTTGGACGTGCCGCAATGTCAATGATTCAGGAAGTTCGCAGACAATTTACAACCATCCCTGCATTAAAAGCCGCACTTGACCTAATGAGAAAGCACGGAGAAAAACCTGTCGAAGAATGGTCTGACGAAGACCAAAAGGTATTCCATGAAGCTGATGGAAAAGCTGAATATGAAAAATGCGTTGAAATTTCAACAAAAGCTGCAATTAAACAGATGGTATTACCAGGTTTACTGGCTGTAATAGTTCCAGTATTAGTCGGTTTTACGTTAGGTACAGAAACATTGGGTGGATTGCTTGCCGGTGTTACAGTTACAGGAGTTCTAATGGCTATATTCCAGGCAAATGCCGGAGGCGCATGGGACAATGCCAAGAAAATGTTCGAAGCAGGTGTTGATATTGAAGGACAAAAATATTTCAAAGGTTCGGACCCGCACAAAGCCGCTGTTGTTGGCGATACTGTTGGTGACCCATTCAAAGATACATCAGGACCTTCAATTAACATTTTAATTAAATTGATGTCAATCGTTTCATTGATTTTAGCTCCTATTTTAGCTATGGTTAATTAACGACTTAGAAAATAGTTTAACTAAAAAAGCCGCTCAATAAAGCGGCTTTTTTCATGCAAGTAGAGATGAAATAATATTTGTTAATTAATTTGCAGGATATACACTAACCTGCTTTTTATCTTTACCTTTTCTTTCAAATTTTACCTGTCCGTCAATCAGTGAAAATATTGTGAAGTCTGTGCCTAAGCCAACATTGTTCCCCGGGTGAAACTTTGTTCCACACTGGCGAACAATAATATTGCCTGCTGTAGCCATTTCACCGCCAAACATCTTCACACCACGTCTTTGTGCATTGGAATCTCTTCCATTTTTTGACGAACCGCCACCTTTTTTGTGTGCCATAATACAATCCTAACTATTTATTTTATTAATTATTTTCAACATTTGTTTCTGCTAATGGTTCTTCGGCAACTTCTGCTTTTTTCCTTGTTCTGGTTTTTTTAGCTTTCCCGAAAGTAATATCGGTAATTTCAATTTTTGTGAAATGCTGTCTGTGACCGTTCAATTTCCTGTAACCTTTTCTTCTCTTTTTGTGAAAGACAAGAACTTTGTCACCTTTGCCATGCTCAATGATTTTAGCTCCAACTGTTCCTTCGATATAAGGTGTCCCGATTTGTTCTGAACCTTCCTCGCCACCCATAAGAATGTTTGAAAACTCAATCATATCACCAGGATTGCCTTTGAGTAACGGAACCTTAATAGTTGCATTTTTCTGAGCTTCGATTTGTATGCCACCAATTTCTACGACTGCGTACATTTTATAATCCTAAATAAACTTTTTCAAAAATATTTCTAAACGAATTTACAATTTACGAATAATATAAGAACTTACCAAATGAAAATTCCAAAAATCACATAAAAAAAAAGTATTTTCATATTCATATTCTTTCAATGTTAAGACGATAAAGTTCAATTTAAATTTAATCTAACCTTTTAAATTACAATTCAACTTTAGCAGAAACTTAAAAAATACTCATTTATTTTTCAGTAACTTAAATGTTTTTTTTGATAATTTGCTTAATTATTCCTAATTTTGCAATCCGAAATTTTCGGGGTGTAGCTCAGCCCGGTAGAGTACTACGTTCGGGACGTAGGAGTCGGAGGTTCAAATCCTCTCACCCCGACAGTTTTAGAAAATAGAAGATAGAAAAAAGAATATAGAAAATAGAAAAGGTTATTGTCATTAGTTTTACATTTGACAATAACCTAAATTCATTTTAGAAATTATTTTACAAATAAGAGTTATCTATTTTATTATCACTACCGGTTCAACATAATGTTTGCCATCGATTTCTGCTTTGATGAAGTAAGTCCCCGCTGTGAATGTAGATAAATCTAACTTAATAAAATTACACTTTTCAAAAGAAGTTGATAAATCCTGTAATTTATTACCAGTTAAACCATAAATGGATAGTCTTAAATTCTCATTGCCAAATACTTCCGAACTTAATTCAATTCTTGTCTCTCCCGATGTTGGATTTGGATATACTCTGAACATATTATTATTACAAATTTCCGGTACATCAGTTGTACCTGCAGAACCGACAATATCCAAAGTAATATTAGGATTCATAGTAGCATTTGAAGTTAAATTCAAAGTTGCTTTGTAGCTTTGCGTTGCAATCGGTTTGAAGTTTACCATGAAATTCTTGTATTTGCCTTTACTGATAGTAAAAGGAAGTGGGTTTGAGTTAGAAATTTCAAAAGCATAAGCATCCATTCCGTCAATAGAGATGTCGCTAATTGTTACATCTTCATCGCTTGGGTTAAACATGACAACAGGTAATGACCTTTGGCTGTTAACAAGCACATATTCAAAGTCGAGGTTACCCTGATTCAAGTCTAATTCAGGTCCGGTGTTATCCAGCCATTGCATAACTTTAGTAATCAAATTTTGTCTGATTGTTGAGTTGACAACAACATAAGGACTTATTCCCATAAGAACAGACCTTGTATTTTCGTGTAACACTCTCACAGCAAAAACAGCATCTTTTCCTTTGATATCGGATGTATCCCTTGTGGAACCTATAGTCTGAACCTTTTTACCGTCATTTGTGAAATGAAGAATGGGTTTAACATTTTCAACATCAGTAATCTTCATAAGATTGATTAAATACTTTATCAAATTTCCTTCAGTTTTTGAACCGAAGTCCTGAGTAATAGGGTCACCCCCAACACCAGAAAACCAGACTCTCCATGGTGCAGAACCAAATCCTTGAGTAGAAAAACCCATTGCTTCCACACCAAAAAGCCCTAAAGCTCCATAATTATTCAAATAGGAAGCCGATAAATTTCCACAGACAAAAAGTTTCTTGCCGGCATTAATATCAGCTACAATTGCATCAGCCGATGCTTGGTTCATTGCCTCTTCTGCACCTGTATTCCATACAAGATGACTTCTGTTTGAAAATTTCTCTCTAAGTGATGTGAAATCTGTTGAAGGAACTTTAATATAATTCTGATATCCTGCTGACTGTAAATGATTTGTTATTGAATATTGGGTTTCTCCGGCATTAATTATTTCGAAATATTCAATTTCCTTTGACCAGCAAGATACTCTTCCTTTGCCTTTGAAATTATCGGGATTATCCCTCGATGAAATTTCCATTTCGAAATCACCTACACTCATAGTATTACCTGGTGTAATTTGAAGTTTAATTTCAGTATCATCACCGGCAGATAAAGTTACTTCAGTACTCTTTTGTTCGGTACCGGAAACGTCAATTGGATTACCATTGATAACCAATGTCCCTTTCCAATCAGCAGGTGTGCGGGTCGTGTTGTTAAATTTGATGTCATAAATTTTCTCCCGCTCTGTTATATTTTTTAAATTATAAACTTTCTCAAAAGGAGTATCCTTTGAAATAACGTCCATACTCTCACCAGTCGAAGTCAACTGCATTTCGGGCTGTCCCTGAATCCCCATAGCACAATTTAATATTTCCTTGCTATTGGTTTCATTTACCTGAACCAAACCGACAAAATGCAAATCTTTTATTTTCCAGTTAGCAGGTAAATCATAAACAAAATCGTAGCTGTAAACCTGCCCTGATACTGCAGGTTTCGGAATATCACCTGTACCGAATGCTCCACCAAGGAAAGCCCTGACTACTTTCATGTGCTGATATCCTTCAATTTTTGCAGGTAATTTGTAATAAGGATTATTTTCATAACCTGCTCGATTTGAAAGGTAATTTGATTGGTCCCAACCGGTGCCCTTTCCTGAAACACTATCCTCAATTATATAAACATTGAAATTCAAAGTTGAGTTAACCGTTTGCAACATAGTGCAGTAAATAGTTGCCATAAGCTGTCTGGTCTGCTCATTTATAGCATAAGCAAGCTGAACATCGCATTTTGGCGAAGCCGTTATTGCCGTTTGACAAACAGAAAACCAGTTTCCCCGATTTTGTGCGATAGTACCACCAAAACTTTTTCTGTCAACAGCCCCTGTCGGAAAACTCGTAGCACCCAAAGCTGACCTTATGATGGATTCTTCCGGTAATGCCATCGAATCTCCGTTATGAATTTTAACACCAATAACCTGGTCGGGATAAGTCTTTAGAATTGAATCCATGACAACGCTCCCGTCAACGCACCAACCGCACCAATTTCCGGTGAATTGCTCAAGTAATACTTTTTTCACTTGAGCATTTGTTGCTGATGAGGAAAGCAAAGTAAAAATTAGTACAAATAGTAAATACTTTCTCATGATTTACTCCTGATATTATTTTAAAATTAGTTATAATTTATTTTATCATATTAATTTAAGCAATCTTTCATATTTTGTCAAATCTTTTTTTACCTTTATATATATACTAATTGTGATGAAAATAGAAAGGAGTTGTCAATGGTAAGAGTAAATTTTCTATATAATTGTAATCCAACTGGCTATAATAACTTGAAATTTAAAAATTCAGAAAAAACTAATGAAACTCATAAAACTTATTAAACTTATTAAACTATTTTTTTATTACGATTTGTCGGGTTTTCAATAATGAGTTATGATATGTTAAAAGTATTTCTTTGGACTATCGTAAAAACGGAGTTTTCCTTTTTCGTCTCCGACATTAACCCAACTGTCAGTATTGAAGTCAATGCACACTGTTCCGCAGGTAGGCAGGTTGCCCTCGTTGAAATCACAAAGGAAATTTGTAAGAGTGCTGAGGTCAGGATTGTGTCCAAAAAGCATTATTGTCTGATGGCTGTCGTCTTGTCGGTTTATCATGTTCAGTATATCAAGTGGTCCCTTATCGTATATCAGTTCTTTCTGGATGATTTTTTCAGTTGGATACCCCAAAGCTTCAGCAAAAAAGCAAGCAGTTTTGTATGCACGAACGGCAGGACTGGCTAATATCAGGTCAGGAAGAATCTTCCTTTCTTTTAGTTTTTCCCCCATAAACGGAGCATCGCGAAGTCCCCTGTTGTTCAGCTTTCTTTCGTAGTCAGCCAGATGGGGCTCATCCCAACTTGATTTTGCATGTCTCACGAGAATTAATGTTTTCATTTCAAGTATTTAAATATCTTTATATATTAATGTCAATTTCCAAAATTAAATATAAAGAAATGACAGGTTCTTTCAAAATATTATTGAAAATTTATTTGTTCTGTGTGTTATTATTATTTTGCTTACCAAAAATCGGGGTTGTGAACAGTTTCCTTTCAGACTCAACAACATTTCGAACTTCATTTGCTTTTGCAGGGTCTTTCTTTTTCATATATGCATTATATAGTAGAACACCAAATCTTTCCCTGATTGTATCCCTCAATACCTTATCATCTACCTGAAGCCAGGCTCTTTGATTGAAGAGAGTTTTAAGATTATTTATCACTCTATCAGGAAATCTGGAACTGTCGGCAACAGCATTTTTTATTTTACCAAATAAAAGATTTGTAGCTCTTCTGTTAGGATTTATCTCACTGACAGTGCCGGAGTTTTTGCTGAAATAACCGTCGACTTTTTTACTAAGGTTCGTAACAATTGTTTCATCTGAAAAGTCAAAAACTTTGTACTTTATATCAATAGGCGGTCTTATTCGAATTACAACATCGTCCGGACTTTGCGGAAAACCCTTAGCTTTTAGTTTATCTAAAATGTTAGCTACCGATTCATAGGACATATTAGTTTCAACAATCGCCAAGCCACCGCGAATGAGTACTTCGGAGAAAAATCCTGTCAGTTTATCGAAATGTTTTAAAAGCATTTGCCGAAGGAATTGTGCTTGATTGTAACATCTTTGATAATCATCTCCGCCAAGTGCAGACCTTGACCTTAGGATTTGCAGTGCTGAACCGGAATTTTTAAATCCAAGCAATTCAAGAATCCCTCTTGCCTGAGAAAAACCAACCTCGACAAAATAATGAATATTGTCCAAACCTGCAATTCGTGCAACTTCCTTGAAGTATGCCTGTCTTCCTCTTGCGGGATACAACACGGTTAATTTATTTTGAAGGGAGTCTTCCTGCATAGCATCGCAACGTGTATCCCTCGGAATAGCAGTGATTTCAACTTTCCCCTGGTCAACAAGAAATGAGATAACATGGTTTGCATCGGCATGTTTGAAACCTGTTCCAAGTCGGGAATCAACCCCGATTACAGCGACATTTATTCTTCTGCCCGTGAAGACTCGTTTCGACTTACCTGCTTCTTCGTCAATGCCAAACCCAGTGTTTACTGCTTCAGGTGAGCTTACGTGGATGATATTCACATTTGTGTCAGTTTCTTCGGTAGCGGCTGCTTTTATAGCCGAGTCTTTTTGTGATTCATTTAAAATAACTTTTTCCTGAACCGAAGAAACTTCTTCATTATTAAATATCCCGGAAGTTGTTATTAAGACAATCGCTGTCATTCCAACAAGAAAGACAAAGAGAAATAAAACCAAAAATATCTTCTTTATTACCTTACCTTTTTTAGCCATTTATTTAATGTTTTTATAAATTTACAAATTAAAAAGATGTAATATTAAGAAAAAGAATGCCTATTTCAAAAATAAAAAAAGGGCTGATTTATTTTTCTCAACCCTTTAAGGATAGAACACACTACTCTATCTATCTGGCAATTTTTTTATTTTTTCGTTAACACTTCAACAATGGACTCTGTTTTATCAACGATTAAATCCCGTGTAATTTCTGTATAATCATATACTTTTGGTGTTAATACCTTTATTTTTTCATATTTATTGTCATTTGTTACTATAGACAAATAATAAACAGTATTTGGTTTTAAACCTGTCAGAAAGTATGTTCCGTTTGCAACATCGCTTTTACAGACACCGATTTTCTCATTCTCGATGTTGAAAATATATATCTTTGCATTTAACGGTTTGTTATCCGCCTTTTCCAAAACCTTGCCTGTCAGCGATACGACGGGCTTCAGCATACCCGGATTACCCATTAAATTATTACTAATCACTATTGCTGCTGCCAGAAGCAGTAAAATTATTGTCGTTATTCTCTTAAATCTTATCATTATTTTATTTCAAAAATTGCCAATAAACACAGTACAAAATTACTTTGAAAGCAAGAAGCGGTAAATAGCGGTTACGTTGATTTTCGTGTAGAATTACAATCTTGGGGATTGTAGTTGAGGAAATTTATGAATTGTAGTTAATCAAACTACAAATTTGTAATGATAATGATTAAAATTTAGTTCACTTATTCACAATCTTATTATGATTGGTAATATTAACTAGATACTAAACAGGATATTCCGATTGTATTTTCTAAACTATAACTTGGTTTCCAATACTTTTTGAAGCATAGCTTTCCAAGTAGTGCTGTTATGCCCCCATTGAACATCCCAAAAGTCTGCATGATGCGGTATTGACTTTGAATTAAGGATACTGCTTATATGATACAAATTATTAGGGTTTTCATTTTTACCGTTGCCTGTCATAAGATAAACATGGTGTTTGCTGCGAAGGAAGGAGAGCCAATACTCATCTGCGAGATTTGGCAAATAGTGAACCGGAGAATTGAAATAGCAATTGTCATCAAAATATTCACCTGAGAAGTGTTGGATATTGTAAATTCCGCTCATGGCAATCACACCATATAGAATGTCGGGACGCCTGAAGTAACTGTTTGACGCATGATATGCACCGATTGATGCACCACAAGTAATAATCGGCACAGGACCACCGCAAATTCCAAAAATTTGAGGTAATAGTTCATTAATTACAAATTGATTATATTCATAATGTCTCAATGATTTTGCATCTGGTGGCAAATTACCGTTTAACCAACTTTCAGAGTTAACGCTTTCAGTGGAAAAAACTGTTACCTTGCCTTTTTCAATAAAAGGTTTTAAAGTGTCAATTAAGCCAAGATTCTCATTTTCAAGAAAATCATCTCCTGTGGCCGGAAACATCAATAATGCAAAACCATAATGTCCATAGACTGCCAAATTGATTTCTTTTTTTAAAATCTCGCTTTCGATTTTAATAATATTTTTTTCCATATTTTCCTTCAGGAATTAAAATAATCCAAATTAATAATAAATCGTTAAAAATAAAAATTTAAAAATTAGCCGTATGTGGTAATCTTGAATCAATTATTAATAAAATCGAACCTGAATGAATTTCGATGCTGACCTCATTTGCTAATGCAATATTTCTGGCACCTTCCCTGACACCAAGTTCCAATATTTCATTGTTAAGTTCCCATTTAAAACCTGAAGTAGTTAGCCGGGCAGTTGGTTGCGGTATAATTCCAATCATCTCTTCAGGTTTTGTTAATAATGATATACTATTATTTAGCGGAATAGCATATCTTCCGTTTTCATATATACACAGACTCAATTTCGAAATATATTTTATCAGGACACTCCAATTGTTAAAACTATGCTCCAGCTCTCCTCCATGAAAACCAAGAATAAGAATTTTAATAAAACCCATTTCATAAGCATAATTCAAGGTTTTTTCGAAATCATTAAATTCCTGGTCAGGTAAATATAAAATTTTCTCAGGAGATATTTTCTTTTGAAAGCCATTTATCTTTAATGTATCCAAATCTCCAATGACCTTATCAAATTGAATATTCATTTCCATTAATTTAATAGCCGCACCATCAGCGGCAATGATAGGAATATTTTGAAAATTTTCAAAAAAGTCAGAGGTTGGTAAAATACCGTCGAGACAAACGATTACATCAAATTTTTCAATAAAATTAATTTTTATCATGCTATATTGTTTAAAACTTTTGCTATACAATCTAAAATAATATAATTTGCCAATGATTTTTCAACAAAACTAATAAATATTATGACAACATACGACGAAATTAAGAAAGAATGTATTGAGTTGCTGAAAGATGAGCGGAACTTTATCGCAAATTCATCAAACTTCGCATCATTGATATATCACAGATTGAAATCACTTAACTGGGTTGGGTTTTATTTTGTAAAATGTAATCAACTTATTTTGGGTCCGTTTCAGGGAAAACCGGCTTGTATAAAAATTGAATTCGGCAAAGGTGTTTGTGGTAAATGTGCGGAAACAGCCAATACGATAGTCGTCCCAAATGTACATGAATTCCCGGGACATATCGCTTGCGATTCCGCATCAAATTCAGAAATTGTTATTCCTTTAAAACAGAACGGAAGATTATATGGAGTATTCGATATTGATAGCCCTGCATTTAACAGGTTTTCAGATGAGGATAAAACACAACTGGAAGAACTTGTAAAAATTTTAATTCAAAGTTCCAAAATTGAAAAAATTGATAACTATTATAATCCTTTTGAGTAAGTCAATTATTGTCTCATTCGGGAATCAACTCGATTATACCTCCACCTAAACAATATACACCATCATAAAATACTGCAAACTGACCTGAGGCAATTCCCTCATCCTTTTCTGTCAACTCAACAAAAATTTTATTTTGGTCATCATTACGGATTTGACAATTATATTTTTTTGCACCATGCCTTAACCTAACCTGCAAACTAATTGCAGTTTCCACATTCTTCTGTTGTTCCAACGGATTTTCAGGTACCCAATTAACATCCCTTACAAAAAACTTATTTCTTGATACACTGAGGTTCATCTTTTCAGTTGAGATATAAATAATATTTTTCTCAATATCTTTTTTCACAATGTACCATGGTCCTCCTCCCAAGCCCAATCCATGCCTCTGTCCAATCGTAAAAAACCAATAACCCTTATGGGTACTTATTTTCAGACCGTTTGTAATGTCTATAACATCGCCTTCTTTTTCACCCAAATGATATTTCACGAAATCTGCATACTTGATTTTACCAAGAAAGCAAATTCCCTGACTGTCTTTTCTGTCCTTTGTTGGAAGATTGAATTGCATAGCCAATTGTCTGACTTCTTTTTTTGTATATTGACCTATAGGGAATTTTATTCTGCTTAATTGGTTCTGATTTAAATATGTCAGAAAATAAGTCTGGTCCTTAATCTCGTCAGGTGCGCTTTTTAAATAATATTTATCTTCAACCTTTTCAATTTGTGCATAATGTCCCGAAGCAATCATATCATAACTGCAATCAATTTTATCAATGAATTTACCGAATTTGATATTTCTGTTGCACATAATGTCAGGGCTTGGTGTTCTGCCTGCTTTCAATTCATTTATCGAATATTCTACAACAGTATTGAGATAATCTTTCTGCATATCAATTATTTTCAAAGGAACATTTAATTTATCGCAAACAGCAGCGGCATACTCCAGGTCTTCACCCCATGGACAATCTCCAAGAAAGCTCAATTCATCTTCCAGCCATACTTTCAAATAGAATGCTGTAACATTGAAACCCTGCTCTTTAAGCAAACACAATGCCACCGAGCTGTCAACACCACCTGAAAGCAAACATGCAATTTTCATTTAATCCTCTTTAAATTATATCGCCGAATAATGTTGCGGATGATGAACCTGTAATTTTAACTTTTATCAAGTCCCCGGCAGTCATTCCACTTTTATATTGGAATATTACTACTTTATTCGTATCTGTTCTGCCAAACCATTCTTCCTTATTCTTTTTACTGACATTTTCAACCAGTACCTTATGAATCCTACCTTTTTCCAATTCGTTTTGTTCTTTTGATATTTTCTGCTGAAGTTCGATAACTTCATTTAACCTTCGTAACTTTTCATCTTCGGGTACGTCATCAACCAGGTCGAAAGCTTTAGTACCTTCCCTCGCTGAATACCTGAACATGAAAGCAGTATCGTACCTGATAATTTCCATTGCTTTCAATGTTGCTTCGTGGTCTTCCAATCTTTCACCCGGGAACCCCGCAATAATATCTGTCGTTAAGCTACAATATGGAATAACATTCTTAATTTTTTCGACTCTTTCAAGAAAATGTTCGATAGTATATTTGCGGTTCATTTTCTTCAACACACTGTTAGAACCAGATTGCATCGCAAAATGTATGTGATTGCAAATATTTTCATGTTCTCCGATTGTTTCAATCAATTCATCACTCATATCCTTCGGGTGCGAAGTCATGAACCTGAATCTTATTCCATTGCTACTTTCGGCGCATTCGCTCATTAAACTTGCAAAGTTAATTCCAGTTGACGGACACTTATAGCTGTTCACATTTTGCCCTAATAATGTGATTTCTTTGAACCCTTGCTCCTTAAGTTTTTGAATTTCGTTTAGTAAAGATTGCAGAGGTCTCGACCTTTCGCGTCCTCTGGTATATGGAACAACACAATATGAACAAAAATTATTACAACCCCTCATGATTGAAATCCAAGCACTAACACCATCAGTTCTAACCGGAACAATATCATCATAAGTTTCTAAATCCTTTGGCTTATCACTGAAAAATTCAAAATTTACGTTTTTGCGTAATATATCAAATGAACTTACAACTCCATTAGTTGCTGAATTGATTATATAATGAATATACCTGTAGTCATCCGGTCCAGCCGTCAAATTAACCATAGATTGTTTTCGACTGTCAACCGGAGTCTTTTGATTAAATAAATTCTTTTCCCACCTTTCAGCCATACAACCGATAATACCCACCAGCAAATCCTTTTTCTTCTTCTTATACTGCTTAAGATGTGTCAATCTCTCAAAAATCTTTCTTTCTGCATTTTCTCGCACTGAGCAGGTATTGAGTAAAATCACATCGGCAACATCGGCAGAGTTCACCATCCTGAATCCATTCTTCACTAAAACCGACGAAACAATTTCAGTATCACTCAAATTCATTTGACAGCCGTAAGTTTCTATATACACATCTTTATTGTTCATTATTTAATTTCGAATTTCAACAAAAAAAAACACTTAATTGAATTGTCAATTGTCTCTAAATAACGTAATTTAGTAAAATTATTTTATACCAAGGGCTGTTGTTCAGATGAAATTTATCGCTATAATGCTAATAATGACCGGAGTTCTTTTTACTACCGGTATGTTTTATATTTTGTTTACAGTAGAAGATTCGTTTGATATTGTAATCGGTTGGCTATTTCTTGGACCCTTACCTTTGATTTTAGGAGTTCTGATATTAAAAAAATACTACCTGATAAATTTCTTCAAGTTTTTCAGAAAAATCAAGAAATAAAATTATATTACAAATCCTAAACTCCTAAAACTTAAAACTGTAAAGACAAGTCTACGACTTGTCTCTACATTTAAAACTTTACACTTTATTTATTAATTACGGTTTTCTCTATATAAATTTTTCCTATTAAATCTATCTCAAGAATATAAATCCCACTTGGAAAATCACCTGTATTAATTTTTATATTTTTCAAAGATGACTTCTCCTTCAGATAATATAAAACACCAACAGCGTTGCTCAACTTAACTGTGTATTCAGCTGACAACTCATCAGGTAATTCAATATTTATAAAATTATTAGTTGGGTTTGGATATACTTTTATTCCAATTTCTGTTATCGTTCTTTCAGAAACCTTGCTTATCTCAAAATAATAAGGTTTTGATATATCGGATTTGCAACCTTCGATATTTGTAACCTGCAAAGTATAATATCCTGTCTTATCCGGTGTCAGAATTTTATTAACTCCAGTTTCAATTACTTCTCCATTAAAGAACCATTGGTTTCCTTCGTCAGCACTCGAAATCAAATCCTTACCACTTGGAGATATTATCGGCTTTTCAGGAACAGGGTTAATTGTTATCTCCGTCTCCGATGAATCCGAACAATTCGTCATTGCCATTTGATAAAGCTTTATTGTTCCTTTACTTGTTTGCCCCCACTCGACTTGAATTGTCGTATCTTCAGCAGAACCGATTATCTCTCCTCCGGTCACAGTCCACTTGTTCGTCAAAGTCTTTTTATCCTTAATCGTATAGATTTCCACACGCCCAGTACAAACCACGACATTACCTATGAACTCTACTGATGGATTTTTGCTTAAACTTGTAGGTTTGGTTCGCCTGTTCGAACAACCGGTTGTATTATCAGTCTGAATCAATGTTATCGAACCTTTCACAAAAATTGAATCCTCATCCTTATCAACATTATTCCATTTTACTTTAACCGTATCACCTGTATCACTACCAATAATTTCACCATTATAAACAATCCAATTATTTGTTCTGCCATTGGTATTTTCAGCAATATAAACTGCTTCCATACCCTCGCAAAATTCATCAATACCAATAAAATTCACCTCAGGTGCCGGTATCAGTTCTACTCTTAAAACAACCGTATCTATTTCAGATGAGACTGTGTCACTTTGAATTAATTGAATAAACCCTTCTGCCCCATTGCTCCATAAGATATTAACTACAGAATCCTGATTAGAACCCAATAACTGCCCGCCTGTAACTACCCATTGATTTTTGCTCATCGGAGGTGTAAGTACCGAATACCTTTCCGTACTCAATCTACAAGCTTTTTTCTTTCCTAAAATAAGTAGAGGTGAAGAATTTATCGTAACATTCACCAACAAAGTGTCAGAGCAATCCGTTCTCGTATCCGTCAGTTTCAATCTCACAGTTCCGACACCCGGACCACCCCATTTTACGGTTATTCTATTTGTATTTTTTAATCCCTCGATTGTTCCACTTGTAACCACCCAATCATAATCTAAAATGGATTGAGATGTTGTACTGTAATTTTCTGTAGAATATGATGTAACCGATAATTCACCAGTTATTAAGGGTTGTGGCGAAACAACTATTTCAATTGTTCTTTCTGTCGAATCCATGCAACCGGTTGACTGGTTAGTTTGAGTCAATTTCACTTTACCCTGATTGTAATCCCTCCACTTCACATTGATGACTCCTCCAGTCGAATCACCGATAAAATCACCATTTGTCAGCTTCCATTCGTAATCATATCCGCCACTTGTTCCTGCCTGATAAATATAAATGTTCCGGGAACACACAACTCCAGCACCAGCAATCTCAGGTTTAGGCAAGGCATTGATTGTTACATTAAATCCATTATTATCGCTTGTGTTTGCCGGATTACTGGCGACTATCCTCAGTCTGTAACCTGTTCCTGCTTCAACATTCACAGGAATTGTACCCTTGATAAATCCCGAAGAATATGCATTTGCAGTTCCTATGTCACTCGGACTTGAAAAGCTCCCGTTTTTATCAGATAATTGCAACGTAAATGTATTATTAGTTTCAAAATCCAAACCTATCGTGTAAGGGATACTGATTGTACTTCCCTGACAATATTCGTTGTCGAAATTATTCAGAGCAATCCTTGTGCCAATCATAATCAAAAAAGCATCATTGCGATAACCGTAAAGTATCCATTCACCAGTATCCTTATTCTGTCCCCAAAGTTCGCCTCCTGCAAAAGTTGCCTGATGGGGGTTTGTAGCAGGTGTTGATATTCCTGAACCGCTCTGAGTTGTTGATGCAATAATCACATTACCTTTTTTATCATAACTTATTCCTCCCCAGTCAAAAACCTCTGTATCAGTTCCTCCGTAGTATGTACCCCATTTCCTTACCCCGCTTGTATTCATTCTGAAAGCAAATATATCCTCTTTGCCTGCAATAGCTGTTTGAACTTCACCAGCAGTTGCTATTGCACCTGTACTTAAAGTCCAACCTAAAACCATAACTTCATCAAAACCATATTTCGATACAGCTATTCCATAATCATCGCCGCTACCACCGTAATAAGTCCCCCATTTCCTCTCGCCATACGTATCGAACTTCACAAGAAATAAGTCCCTGACTCCTGCAAACGTCTGTTGATGAGCACCGTTAGTTGAAATATTATTATAGCTCTTTGTATTCCCCAATAAATAAATATTCCCGTTGCCATAAGTTGCAATAGCACGTCCAAAGTCCTCGTCACTGCCACCGTAGTAGCTTGACCAATGCAGTTGACCATTAGGATAAAATTTAGCTACAAATGCATCATAATTACCACCACCATAACTCTCCTGATGACCTTTGTCATTCGTAATGGAATAAGTGCAAGGAGTGTAACCTGTAATCATTACATTTCCAATCCTGTCTGCGGCTACGGCAGTTACTGCTTCCTGACCGCTTGGCTCTGGACCACCGAAATAAGTACCCCAAACTCTGACCATCGAACTGTCGAACTTGACGACAAAACCGTCAACATTACTTTCTTTATAATTTTGAAAGCCATTACTTGATGCGATAGCATTTTGACTCTGAGTTCTTCCTGCAATAATGAAATTCTTACTGCTGTCCATAGCGATTCCATAAATCAAATCAATTTCGCTGCCACCGTAATAGCTTCCCCATTGCCTGACTCCGCTCGGATTAAATTTAATCATGAAGCCATCGGCAGGACCTCCGCCATAACTCGATTGATATGAACCAGCTGTAGCTATACTTGCTGTACTGCTCGTAACACCTGCAAAAATTGCATCATCATCACTTGTAACCAAAACTCCATAAGGATAATCCGGCTCACTGCCACCATAATAAGTCGCCCAAACCATCCTTCCTTGGTTGTTAAATTTTGCTAAGACACAATCATTATTATCGTTATATGTTGTCTGATGTGCACCTGTTGTAGCTATCTGGCTTGTGCTTTGAGTGTAACCTATTGCATAAATATTATCCCTGCTGTCAACTGCAACACCTGTAAAATAATCATACTGGTCACCACCGTAATAAGTTCCCCAAAAAAGTTCAGGGTCAATAACCAGAACCTTATCATTTATTTTATTCTTTACTGCAAAACCCAGCTCATAACTTTTACCTTGGTCAGTCAGCTTATAACCCAATTCATAATTGCATGTTATCAACTCTGTTTCTTTCTGAAGACTATTTCTTTTACAATTTTCGTAATTATTTATATAATAAGCCAAAGGTATATTTTCCTTTAAACTACTGAGTGATGTCTTGATAATTATTTCACCATTTTCTTTAAGTTTCAAATCTTCAGCACCTTCGTATATAAGTTTTAATGTCTCAACATTGGCTTCCGGATGAACAATAAAATCATACTTAAAACTACCTTTTGTAAAAGCTAATTCATTTCTCGATGATAATGACGGCTTGTTGTCTGAATAAAATATAACATCAATTCCCGGATATAAATCTTTAATTGTAATTTTTTTAAATTTCCTGACATTCAATATTCCATCGCCATCAGTATTATAGAAATTATAGTATTCATCAAAACTATCCTCTGCTATTACCCGGCTGTTGATATTAGCATTGGCGAATGAAACATCCACCCTGTGTGATTTGAATGATTGTTTTTCTTTTATATTTACAAAATCCGGAGCATCAAACTTTTGCTTACGGCTGACAACTGTGTTTTTCTCGCCATCATTTTGAGTGAACAACTCATAACTGAACGAATTTTTTTTAATGTAGATTTTAATTCCATTCCCGGAGTATAAAAATAAAATATCATCAGCAGTTTTTCCATCAGTATATTTTATCTGACCTTTGTTTTCAATAAAACCAGACTTCGAATATAGTTCTTGAGTTTTAAGCTCTTTTGACAAAGATTCAATCTCTGTCAGGACCAGAAAACATATAAATAGCAATATTACGTTTTTCATAACTACCCCTTAAAAAAATCCACAATCTTATAACCTTTTTTTAAAAAAATAAAACTTAAAAAACCCGACTTATGACTGTTAACTGTCGCCTGTTGACTATTGACTAATAACCAACTTATAATAATACCCAATATCTCCAAAGCGAATTTCAACGATATACATACCTTTCGCTAAATTACTGACATCAATTGTCTCAGAACCATTTTTCAAAACTGAATTCAATTCTTGTTCCAGTAATTTTTTCCCCAGTAAATTTCTTATTGACAGTAATCCCTTAACGTATGACAGTTCACCTATGTTACCGGCAACACTAGTGCCATCGGTTCTTAGCATTACCTTAAATTCATTCTGAGCAGGATTGGGATATATCGCAAAATACTTTTCGCTTGTTTCAAAGTTATAAACACTCTCGATATCAAAATAATATGGTACTGACATAATTGATTCACAACCGTTTTCATCAGTAACTTGAACAGCATAATACCCTGATTCAACAGGGGAAAACTCCTTTCCGGTTGCTCCTTCGATTAAAGTATCTCCTTTGTACCATTGATTTCCTTCATCAGCACTCGAAACAAGCTTCAAGCCCTGCTGAGTTATCACTGGTCTCGAAGGCATAGTATTTATATCAATCTCTATAACATTCGAATCAATACAGTTTGAACCGGCAGTCTGAACAAGTTTCAAAGACCCAGTTCCTGCCAAACCCCATTCAACTTCGATAACAGAATCGGTAACGGAGCCAAGTATCGTTCCTCTTACGACCGACCACTTATTCTTATAATTACTATTGAACATTTCAGTACTGTAAAACTCAATCCCTCTCTCACATACACCAAATCTACCGGTTACAATAGCATCAGGATTATCGCTGATACTTACCCTCAAATCCTTTGTAAAAGAACATCCTGTTTCAACTGATGTCTGCGTCAAAAATACTGTCCCTTTAACGAATATCGAATCATTCCCCGCAGGTATATCATTCCATCTAATCACAACTGTATCCCTTGTCCCGTCTCCTATAATGGTACCATTATAAACTGTCCAAATAGATGTTACTCCCAGATTGTTAACAGCAATATAAATCGCATCATCATTTCCACAAAGTTCATTCAATCCCAAAATTCTCACATCCGGTACATTGAGTATTTTAATATTTTTGACTGCCGTATCCTTAGCATTTGTCAATGTATTTGTTCTCACTATCTGCAAAACTCCTGTACCTGCTTGACCCCATGCGACATTTATCAATGTATCGGTATCATTTCCCAGTAGCGAACCACCTGTTACCAACCATTTGAATACAACATTCTGCTCAGGAGCGATAGAATATGGCTCTACGCTGAAAGCACAAACAGTCTTTTTCCCGTTGATATTTATTGGTACAGCATTGATGGCAACTGTCAATGACAAACTATCCTTGCATCCGGTCTGTTTATGAGAAATTACCAACTTCACACTTCCTGTCCCGGTACCACCCCAATTAACCTCAATTTCACTCCCTGTACTTCCGGTTGTCAATGTCCCACCGGTTACAGTCCAACTATAATTTAAAAATGATTGTGATGTAGTTCTGTAAGATTCAGTGGAATTTATTATAACATCACTCTCGCCGATAATACTTGGTGTAGGCGTTATATTAATAGTAATATTTCTTTGTACGGAATCAATGCAACCTGTCTGAGTATTCCTCTGCACAACCTTAATCACACCACTGCCAACATCATTCCACTTAATATCACAACTCTCCAAAGTTGAATCACCAATAAAGCTGCCATTTGCAACAAACCATCTGTTCTCCATTATTCCACCTGTTACTGCGCTGTAAAACGCATCACCCCTCGAGCAAACAATGCTGTCTCCTAATATAACGGGCGCAGGCAAACCAAATATTGTCATATCACTTCCGTTGTCTGCACTAACTTTAGCCGGATTCGAACAAGTTACCCTAATTCTGTATCCGCTTGCAGGAATCGTATTCATTGGTATAGTAGCCGTCATAACACCTTTATCTATTCCCGTTTTGCTACCAATATTCACAGGACTTGCAAAACTGCCGTTACTATCCGATAGCTCAACAGTAAACACGTTTCCTGTATTCATTTCTCTGCCTGTTTCATAAGTAACCTGAAAACTATTGCCGACACACAAAGGAGAAGATATATTAGTTACTTTAACAAAATCTCCAAATTTAATTATAAAACCGTCAGATGTATCAGCGTATGTCGGCTGATGAGTACCCGGTGTAGCAATCCAATAAGAGCTCTTCGTTTCACCGCCGATAATCATATTCTCATTCAAATCAAAAATAATGCTTTTAGGTTCATCAGAATTTCCACCTGCAACATAGCTCCCCCACTGCCTTGTGCCGCTTCCATTAAAGCATGCTACAAAGCCATCATAATGATAACCGATAATTACAGAGTCAGGTGGCGGCTCCGGGTTTTCACCCATTATTACAGTACCTACAAATGTATCCTGATAAGTCCCGGGAGTTGCTATATTATTCGGACTATTCGTATAACCTAAAATGAACAACTCAGCATTGCTGTTGCATTTCATTGCTGTTATCTCTTCAACTCTGTCACCACCATAATATGACCCCCACAGACGGGTGCCTGTTGAACTAAATTTTCCCAAGAATCCGGTCATCCCTGCATCCTTTGTTGTTTGATGACTACCTGCCGTAGAAATTCCGTCAGGACTGTAAGTTCCACCTCCAATATAGATATTTTTAAATTTATCAGCAGCAGTACAATAAACTATTTCCTGGTCACTGCCTCCAAAGTAAGTACCCCATTGCCTGGTTCCTCTCAAATTAAATCTTGCCAAAAAAGCATCGCTGTTTCCGGTTCTTGTTTCCTTGTATGCACCGGGAGTTGCAATGAGTTCTTCACCCCACCAGTATTGATTATCGCTATCAGTATAACCACCTATTGTAATATATCCCGATGGGTCAAGAGTAATACCATAAGCACCATCGAAACCTTCACCACCAACATAAGTCCCCCATTCCCTTTGCCCGTCAGTGTTGAACTTAACAAGCATAGCATCGAAGTCCCCGCCAAATCTTGTCTGATGGGCTCCGCTTGAAGCTATTTTATCAGGACTCGAAGCAACTCCGGTAAAATATACATCATTGAATTTCTCATCTATTGCAGCTGCATAAATATATTCTCCACCTGTTAAGCCGTGAGCATCACTTCCACCGTAATATGTACTCCATATTCTTTCACCATTCAAATCAAACTTAGCTAAAAATGAATCATAATATCCCATCCCGTATGTCTCCTGCCATGCCCCTGTCGAAGATATTCCTGTTTGACTTGAAGTATAACCCATAATAAAAACATAGTGCCACACATTATCCGCCGCTACACCCTGTCCTACTTCCAACTTTTCACCTCCAAAGTATGTGCCCCAAAGACGCTTTCCTGAATAATCCAGCTTAACTAAAAAAGCATCGAATTCTCCACCGCTATATGTTGTTTTAAAAGCCCCGCTCGTTGCAATATTCGAGGTGCTAACAGTATATCCCGTAGCCAAAACATTATTCAATTCGTCGTGTCCCACAGCATTGATTCCTTCACGATGAACACCACCGTAATATGTCCCCCAAACTACTCCGGGGTCAATAATCAATTCTTTTGTTCTGTTGTAATCACCAACTTCTATATTGATGATTTCTCCATTCAGTCTGTACATAGCATTAACATTATTCCTGAATCCAACCCCCTGCTCTCCATTATCGGTATAAACTTCTCCTAAACTTTCTTCAATCCAACCTTCCGATGTATTTATTTTGATTGACCTATGATTCGTTGCTAAAAGCTCATCCTGCCCCTGATACCTCATTCTCACTTCATTAACGTTACCGCCAGGTTTGACAATAATGTTATACTTAATTCCCGTTGATGTAGTATAGAACTCAACATCAATATTTGGATAAATATCCCTGTAAATTACTTTATCAAAATATTTAACATTTCTTACACCATCATTTCCAGTATGACCTAAATAAAAATTAAAATAATTATCCGATTCACCGTACTTATCTATTGTTGCATTTTTATTGCAATTCAAAAACTCCACATCAATTCTATGTGTTAAATAATTGAAATCGGGTTTATATCTTGCAAATTCAGGCAATCCTTTATGCTTAGCCATCTCAGTTTCAGTCTGTGTGTAAACCAGATGCGACAATTCATAGCTAAAACCATCATTCTTTAATATACATTTAAAATCCTCATTCTTGTATAAATAACGAACATCGTTCCTCGCTGAGCCATCCTGGTCTGCTATCTGACCTTTGTTTTCGATGAATCCGTTGAATGTCAACAAATCCTTTTGTGCTTTTACTTCAGTCAAATCCAAAGTACTTGATTTAATCTCAATAGAGATTAAGAATATCATTAAACTAAAAATAGCAAATCCTATTATGTTCAAATGTACTCTCAAAAACACCATCAATTTCCACCTATTACCCATTTTAAAATTCCAAACTTTTATTTAACATTTTCTTATTTTCAAATTTAAAAAGCACCTTACTAACTAAATATTAAACAATTAACACTTAACATTATATTTTAACTACCCTATAAACGACTTTCCTGCCATCATTAAAAAGTATAGCCAACATGTAAACACCTTCCGGTTCGTTATACATATCAATCTTAAAAGACCCTTCGCTTCTCATTATTTTGTAACTTTCTTTTTGTGACTTACTCGCAACCACAACTCTTCCCAAAATATCAAACAACTTAATCTCCACATCATTGTAATTTAATAAATTTAACTCAATAGTAAAAATATCTGTTACTGGATTAGGAAAAATTACTATGTTTTTTTGGTAAAAATCACTAACATTATTTATATCGAAGTAATAAAAATTACTCATTTCCGATAGACAGCCATTAATACCAATCACTTGTACTGAATAAAAACCGCTAACTTCAGGCGAAAATGTCATCGAAGTTGCTCCCAGAATAACATTCACTTCCGACGTTGATTCGGATTTAAAAAACCATTGATTTCCTTCTTCTGCATTCGAAAACAAAGTCTTTCCTGACTGAGTTATTAATGGTTTTTCGGGAGATTTGTTTATCGTTACAGTAAACATAAGCGAATCACTGCATCCATTCTTACCTTTAACTACATTTTGTACAAAACCCTTTCCTTGCTTACCCCATTTTACAGTTATACTCGTATCGCCCGAATTACTCACAATAATACCACCGGCAATATGCCAATTAATCTCGTCAATCTTACTATCTTGGCTTTTTGAACACAAATAATCCGACAACTCATTTTCGCAAACAATAGTATCACCCTTAAAATCAGCAACAACAGTCTTATTAATGCTTATACTCAAATTTTCTGAACGCGAACATTTACTCAAAGTATCATTTTTTGTTAAACTAACTTTGCCAGTTCTGACAGAAGCTGTATCGCTTCCTGCTCTATCCCAGTAAACAATCACACTGTCAGCCGTATCAGTGCCGATAATACTCCCTCCTTCTACCAACCATAAATTACTGATTCCTTCAAAATTTTCAGAGTAATATATTCCTACTACACCTTCACATACGGCATTTACTCCACTTACAAAAAAATCAGGCGAACCGCCAATAACAATATCAAGCATTAATGTATCACGACTTTTATCGCTCTTCTTCTCTCTTATCAGCAATATGCAACCCGCTCCGACATTACCCCATAAAATCTCACTCACCAATCCTGTGCTGTCACCTGCATTCATCAGTTCACCACCTACAACACCCCATTTATATGAATAATTCGTATCAGAAACACTGTAAATCTCCTTATTTTTACTGCAAACACTTTTACTTCCCGAAATAATATCCGCTGCATTATCCCTTACAAAAACGGTAATTTTAAGTGAATCTTCGCATCCAGTCTCCCTGTCAACTTCATGCAAACAAATACTCCCATTTCCGGCTTTTCCCCACTTGACATAAGCAATGGAGCTATTTTCACCACCTTCAAATATTCCACCATCTACTGTCCAGAAATAAGTATATTTGGAAAGAGAAGAAGTCCTGTAAATCTTGCTTGTATTAGCTCCTACAATCGAATCACCAATTATAAAAGGTTGTGGCAATTCTTTCAATTTTACTGTAATGAATGTTGAATCCGAACATCCGTTCAGTTCACTGTATTGTATCAATTGAAGAGTGCCAGTCTTGCCCTGATTGACAGAAGATTCATTCCAGTTAACAACAATAGTATCCGAAGTATTATCGCCGACAATATTACCACCATTGCTCTTCCATAAATTCAATATTCCTTCACCTCTCGATGAATAATACACAATATCATTCTTAGGACAAATTTCATTAGGTCCAAAAATTGCATTAGCAACTACTTCCGGATGAATCCTGATTACAATTTCAGTTGAATCCATGCAACCAGTTGTTGCATTGATTTCAACCAGTTTTAATGTACCTTCACCTGAAATTCCCCATTCGATAGTTGCTTCATCCTCAACGCTCGAACTTTGAAAACTTCCACCTGTTACATACCAGCGATAAAGCAAACCCACAGATTTATTTGCCTGATATGAATAGCTCTGAACTTCGCAAACATCTTTTGTACCTGTGATTTCCGGCATTGGAAGTTCGAATATCGATAAATCGAAACCGTTATCATCACCAATCACTTCAGGGGAACTCCCGACAACTCTTATTCTATATTTGTTTCCTGTTAATGCTTCTCTTGGTATCCATCCGGTGATTGTTCCGGAAGATGTTGATGTAAGTGTTCCGATATTATAAAATTCTGTGAACATACCGTTCAAATTTGAAAGTTGTGCCGTAAAAACATTGCTACCATTAAATGAATTATTAACACTGAAAGGAATAAGAATCTGATTATCAGCACATAAAGTATCTTTGAAATCCTCAACAAAAATTGAATCTGATGGTAAAGCATCACCAATTTTCATGATAAATCCGTCATTGCCCCCACCAAAATCGGGTTGAGCCGCATCACCTGTTGTAGTAAGATTTGAGCTGAATGTGTATCCCGTCATCAAAAATCTACCATCCTTATCAACAGTTACACCATGTCCATATTCATTATTTGCAGCACCAAAATATGTCCCAAATATCTGTTGCCCCTTGTTATTAAACTTTGACAAAAATGCATCTCTTTGACTGGCACGGGCATTTTGTGGAGCATCGGCTGTAACGATACCGCTATCACTCATTGAATTGCCAGAAAAGATGAAATTATCCCATGCATCAATAACACCCGCATTACCGAATTCTTCATCTTCCCCACCAAAATATGTTCCCCATAATCTCTCGCCATGTTTACTGAATTTTATAACAAATGCATCCAATTCATCATTCAGCAAAGTCGGTTTGTGCGAACCTGATGTAGAAATCCCTTCTGTGCTATTAGTATTTCCGGTAATAAATATATTTGCCAAGCCGTCACTTCCAATTCCCCAACCGTTATCTTCATCTTCACCACCTACATAAGTTCCCCAAATACGTTTCCCGTTTCTGTCTAACTTACCGACAAATGCATCCCAGATTCCCGATAATGTATCCTTGTGAGCATTTTCGGAAGCCATTGATGTTTTGCTTTGAGTATAACCGGTAAATGCTATATTATTAAAAATGTCAGTACAAAGTTCCATACCCACATCGAATCCTTCACCCCCGTAGAAAGTTCCCCATATCCTTATTCCGTTGCTGGTAAACTTTTGAATGAACATATCATAGTTACCACCGAACTCAGTTTGAAAAACACCTGCTGTTGCTATATTCGTAGGGCTTGATGTTCTTCCAATAAAAACAATATCAAGATTACCATCAATCACAACATCATTGATGTAATCTTCGTATTGACCTCCAAAATATGTTGACCAGATAAGATTGCCATTGCTGTTGAACTTAGCCAGAAAAGAATCAAATTCACCACCGCCATAATTATATTGAAATGAATTTAATGTTGCCATACCCTGACGGGATTGAGTCCAACCTCCCAGATAGACATTCCCTTGTTTATCACAATCCAGACTATGCCCAAAGTCAAAATTTGTTCCACCATAGTAGGTACACCAAACCCTCACTCCTAAAGTGGAAAACTTCACAAGAAACGCATCCTTTTCTCCTTTTAATGTTGTCTGGTAAGCACCGCTGGTTGCAATATTATTTGTCGAATTTGAATATCCCCCAACATAATAATTACCATCCTTATCACTTGCAACCTCCATCCCAACGTCTTCCAAAGTACCACCATAGTAAGAAGAATAGATAAAATATGGGTCAATCGTCATATTCAGTTTTTTTTCATTTTTTTCAGCACTAAAAGAAATTTCACTACCTGCTAATTGGTAACCAACATTAATTTTTGAACCGTCCGATAAAAAACTCACGGGAATATGTTCTTCAAAAATTATTTCACCTTGCTTAACAATAACCTTATCATTTACTAATGAAATTTTGTCAGCACCATTATATTTCATTTTAATATCCGAAACATTTCCACCGTTATGTATGATAAAGTCATATTTAAAAACAACTTTATTTTCCTTTGTGGATACACTTTTCGCAATTGATTGCGGCTTAGATGAATAACAAATCAAATCAATTTTTTCATAAATACTTTGAAATACGATTGTATCGTAAGAATAACATTTAAAACTAATCGGTTCCGGAAGATTTGCTTTGATATAATTGATATAATCATTGGATTGACCTTTCACAATAACATTGCATTTAGGGTTTGAACCTACAAACAGAACATCAATCCTGTTAACGGAAATATTAATTTCTCCTGTTCCTAAAGTATTTTTATCTTTTGGCTTGTGTTCATTTAAAATCGGCTGAGGTTTTTCAAATTGATAATGTATTGAATTGGAAGTTAAAATAATTTTAAAGTCTTTATCGCTTCCAATAAATAACACATCTTCTCTTCTGTTTCCAAACTCATCAGTAACCTGTCCTTTGTTCTCGATGAATTGAAATTCAGCTTTGACAATTTGGAAATTGCCAAGAATTATTAAGATAATACATATAATACTTATATATTGCAAAATTTTTTTCATACTCAATTAGAAATAACAAAAATTAATCAAAAAAATCTCATTTTATTTCAGAAAATTCTTTTAACATTGTATAAACCATTTCCAAAGGCAAACCTACAACATTGTAATAACAACCATTGATTTTTTGGACAAAGACGGCACCAAAATCATCCTGAATGCCATAGCCGCCGGCTTTATCCATAGGAGAACCGCTTTCAATATATGCCTGAATTTCATCGTCTGAAAGCTCTCTGAATGTAACTTCTGTTGTTTGCACATTCTCTATAACTCTGTTTGATTCTGTATCAATTATTGCGACACCTGTCAATACCTCATGAGTTCTGTTACTTAAAGTCCTCAAAATGTTCAAGGCATCAGCTTTGTCTTTTGGCTTATGAAGAATTTCGTTTTCAAGAACAACAATAGTATCTGCACCTAAAACCAGACAATTTTTCTCCTGTCTTTGTGCAACATCATTTGCTTTATTAAATGCCGAGTCAATAGCATATTTTCGAAAATCAGAAACCCCGTTGGTCTTGTCTTCTTTGTAACCCGATTCAATAACCTCAAATACAAAACCAAGATTATCCAATAGTTTTTTTCGTCTTGGTGATTTAGAAGCAAGAATCAGTTTTTTATTCAGTTTAATTATATTATTAATATTATTCATAATAAATTGAAAATTTGACACTATTTAGATTACAATATAAAAAATTTCATCAAATATCAATTATAATGAGTGATTATTTAAAATTGGTTTATTTAAAGAAAATTAATATCCCAATTTAAAACGGTTGCGGCGGTAAATTATCCCAGTCAACTTTGATTCTGATAAAATACTTTTTTGCTCTATCTATCATTAGCTGTGACGGCTGTGTATTATCACCACTCAAAGTATAGACACCAATAACTCTTTGGGAATTAACAGTATCCTTTACCGTTTGCATAGAAACAACGATGTATTCAAGATTTACAGGAGCATCTTTTATATCAATCGAAAATTCAATACTGTCAGCAGGATATGAATACGAAGTTAAATTCACATAGACATTACCCTTAAGTATTTCAGGTAAAATTCCCGAACTGTCTTTTGGAAATTTTTTGAATGCCGCAACATGTACCCCAAAAACCTTTGATGAATCGGGAAACTTCTCTTTACCTCCTAAAAATTCAACAACTCCTGCTAAAGCAGATGTAGTTGGTATTTCCTCATAAGCTTCAGGTTTCAAACCTTCCTGGCATGAAATAAATATTGTGAACGAAAGTAATAATAATATTTGGTATTTATATTTAATCAATTTTTTACTCCATTGATACTTTTATTTTGTCAAAAATAATAATTTTTATCGAATTGTTGTTCTAATTAATTATTACAATCTTCAGTAAACCGTTATTACAAATTTAATTTTCAATCTCATTTAAAACATCTTCAACCTTATCCACTACAGTCCAAAGATTCGAAAATTCCTCCTTCAGAAAATTTTCTTTGATTGCTTTATTCAACATGTCAATCAATGGCTGGAAGTAACCGTCAATATTGACAATAATAATTTTTGATTTAATCTGCCAAAGACGTTTCCATGTTATTGCCTGAAAAAGTTCAGAAAAGGTGCCGATACCTCCGGGTAATGCAATAATAATATCTGGCTCTGTCATCATGATTTCTTCTCTTTCATGCAAACTTTCTACTTCTCTCAGCTCAGTAATGCCTTTATGTCCAAGTTCCATATCTTTTAGAAATTTCGGGATAATACCCACAACTCTGCCACCTTTGGACATAGCCGCATCCGCAAGATGTCCCATTAATCCGATATTGCCACCACCATAAATGATTTCAATACCTTTTTGTGCAAGAAGTTCACCCAATTTAGATGCCTGCTCTAAATATTCCTCTTTGCAAGTTCTACTTGCACCACAAAAAACAGTTGCTTTTATAAATTTCATATACAATTTGCTTAACTTTATTTTTTTTAAACTTTAAATATACTATATTATTTAATTATTTTTAAATCTTTATAAAATTTCATATTTTTTATAACGTTTTTGAAGTTTTAACGTATATTGAATGAAAAAGAAATTTATTAATTGTAAAAAATGAGGGAAAATGGAAAATACAAGAAGGAATTTTTTAAAGAAAGCCGGTGCAGGAATTGGCTTGGCTCTTTCGTCCCCGATTTGGAGCAATGCTTTTTTAATGTCGGGAACAAATAAGGGAGATGTAGCTATGAAACCTGATTTTTTTGGCTTCAGCGAAGAAGAATTGAAGAAAATTCTCGAGGTTGGCATATCAAAGGGTGGAGATTTTTCGGAACTTTACTTTGAGCATACAATTTCAAATTCTGTGGATATGTCCGAAGATATTATAAAAAGCTCATCAGAAAGCATTTCACTTGGTGTCGGAGTTCGAGTTATAAAGAATAAGCAAACCGGTTATGGTTTTACGAATGAGCTGACTTTTGAGAGCATCAAAAATGCAATGTTGACAGCCGCGGCAATAGCGTCAGGAAATAGCAAATTAAAAGTAGCGAACCTTAAAGTAATAAGCCCCGTAGCATCTGTGTATGACATGAAAAGTCCTTATGCTGAGGCGAATCTTGATTCGAAAATTGAGTTAATCAAAAGAGCTTACAAATCTGCACAGAAGTACGATAGCAAAATTGTAAAAATCTCAGTTGGTTTAGCAGATAGTTTACAAAAAGTTACGATTGTTAACAGCGAAGGTATAGCTGTGACAGATATTCGTCCACAAATGCGTCTTTTCGTTAGTTCAACAGCTGAATTTAATGGGAAGAAAGCAACTGGCTCGAAAAGTGAAGGCGGAAGATTTGGTATGAATTATTCAAAAGCTCAAACTCCTGAGGAGATTGGAAAACTTGCCTCAGAAGAAGCAGTAATCCTTTTAGATGCAGTCAATCCTCCAACTGGAGAACAACCGGTAGTCCTGAAATATGGACAATCAGGTGTTATGATTCACGAAGCAGTCGGTCATCCTTTAGAGGCAGATGCTAATTGGAAGAAGCAGTCAATTATGTGGGACAAGATGGGTCAGATGGTATCCAAGCCATTTGTTACGATTTACGACGATGCCACAATTCCTAATTTCAGAGGGAGTTTGTCTGTTGACGATGAAGGAATTCCGACTGAAAATGTAGTGCTGATTGATAAAGGAAAATTAGTCGGCTTTTTGAATGACAGATTGAGTGCAAAGATAATGAATACCAAACCGAACGGTCATGGTCGCAGAGAATCCTATCAGAGTATGCCGATTCCAAGAATGAATAATACAATTCTTGCAGGTGGAGACAGCGACCCTGAGGAGATAATAGCATCAGTGAAAAAAGGTTTTTATGCAGTATCTTATCAAGGTGGACAGGTGTCGAATACGGGCAAATTCACATTCTCATGTAACCTTGCTTACATGATAGAAGATGGAAAATTGACAAGACCGGTTAAGAATGCAACATTAATCGGAACTAATGTTCAGATATTAAATGAGATTTCAATGATTGGTAATGATTCAGGATTCTTTTTGGGTTCTTGCGGAAAAGAGGGACAGACAGTACCTGTAACTTGCGGAACACCAACAATGAAAATTGACAAAATGACAGTAGGAGGTGCGGCATGAAAAACGAAAATTTGAAAAATATTGCAGAAAAGTTTGTTGAGAAATCTAAAAAGCTTGGAGCATCTGAATGTCAGGTTTCTATCGGTTCAGATACAAATTTCGAAGTACAAATTTTGAATCAGGAAATCGAAAAGTTGAATCAAGCAGGTTCAAAATCAATTGCGTTTAAGGTTATTGTTAACGGTAAAGTTGCTACTGCTTCATCATCGGATTTTAATGAAAGCACTTTGGATAAATTGTTAGAGAATGCTATTGTCAGAGCAAAGCTATCCAGTGCTGACCCATTTTCGGGATTGCCTGAATTTGAAAAAGTTACAGTTGATATTAATTCATTAGGTTTGTTCGACATCAAGATTATTGAACTTGGTGCTGATAAAAAAATCGAATTTGCACGAGAGCTCGAGAAAATTGGTTTGTCGAACAACAAGATAAAAGTTTCGAGCGGCAGCAGTTACGGCACTAACTATGGAGAAACAGTTATTGCCAATTCTAATGGATTTTCTGGTTCTTATAAATATTCTTATTGTAGTGCTGGTTGTGGATTTCAGTCTGGAGATGGGGATAATTTAGTAGAAGATTACTGGTATGAGACTTCCTTGAACTTAGATGGGTTGAAGACAGCACAGGAGATAGCTGAAATTGCAGTGAAAAGAGTAATAAGGATGATAGGAGGTGAAAAGGTAAAATCTCAGGTTGTACCTGTAGTTTTTGAACCGACAATGACTGCAACACTACTCGGATTCCTTGCGGGTTGTGTAAACGGCAATTCGATTTATATGAAACGTTCATTTCTTGCAGGAAAGCTTGGTGAGCAGATTGCAGGAGCAAATATAAATATAATTGACAATGGTCTGATGCCCGGGAAACTCGGCACCAAGCCATTTGACGGAGAGGGAGTTCCCACTCGAAAAACTTCAGTTATTGAAAATGGTATTTTGAAAAATTACCTTCTTAATACTTATAGCGCTAAGAAGCTGAAGATGAAATCAACCGGTAATGCTTCGGGTGCAAATAATTTTTATCTTGAGTCGGGCAAATATTCACAAAAAGAAATTATAAAATCGGTAAAAAACGGTTTATTGCTTACAAGGACAATTGGGCAGGGAACTATGCCGACAACGGGAGATATATCCAAGGGTGCTTATGGATTATGGATTGAAAATGGAGAGTTGACTAAACCGGTGTCAGAAATTACTTTTTCCGGTAATTTGGCTGATATGTTGAAAAATATAAGCATGATAGGGAATGATAATGATTTTCGCAGAGGGATATCAGGACCAACGATAAAAGTTGAAAATGTATCCTTATCGGGTGCATGATTTTAATAATTGAGCGAACGAAGTAAAAGTAAATTATTATTTTCGTTAATTAAAAAAGGAATCCAATATTCAAATTTTGGATTCCTTTTTTATATGATTATTCAATAACTATTTTATCCTTGTTCCAACAATACTAGCGGTTGAAGTACATGGTACTTCAATATAATTGCCTTCATTATCTTGTTCATATTTCGTGGAGACAACATAAACTTCAGCAGTAAATCTATCGGGACCATCCATTTCACCGTTCATATCCCAGTATTCATCATCACTCTCTTCCCAATGAATGTTAAATTCATCTTTATGATAGGAAAAATCAAGGATAATTTCTTCTCCTTCATCATCAGTCCAGGAAATCCAGGTTTTTCCGCATTTTATTAAAACCTCCATATTATCTATCTCAAACTGTTCACAACCATCATCAATGGGAGCAACATCCCAGTTCCACCTTCCATTGAGAGGATGTGCCGCATCGATATTAACAAAGAAATCAAATCCATCCACATAAGTTCCACCATCGTACACAGTAAAGTCAAAATAATATTCTGTAGAATCATTTGTCCCACGGATTTCAGAAAGCGGTATAGTTTTATTGAACCATGTTGCATCCCCGGAAGCCGCTACCGATATACTTTCTGAAAATTGATATACTGTCCTGCCATTTGCTCTAACTTTACATTCAATTTTTGCATTTTTTGAACCTGACTGACTTGCATTCCATAAAGGTAATTTTAATATCAGGTCAGATGCAGTATCGGGTATGCAATCCATTGTTTTTTCACCCCATGACCATTTATATCCTGTCTTAGAATTTATATCCTCTCTGAATTCAATATTATATGAAGATTGTTTGAAAGGTACCTTGAATTTAATATCTCCGACAACACCTAAGGGCAATCCCATAGTCAGCAAAGCTCTGTCCGGATGAGGTTCATCAGTCGGATATATTATTTGAACTGCCTGAGTCATGGCTTTATCCTTAAAAACATAATCAAAATCATGTACAGTGTACATTGTTTCCGTACCGGTACCCTGAGGATTGTGAATAATCAAATCGTAAGTTACCTTGTTAGAACCAGAGGTTTTTTTTGTATAACCAACAACCATGATTGCATGTGCACCAACCCCGGGATATGGGAGACTAACAATAACTGGGTGATTTTTATCTAATTCAGAAATAATTTTTTCTCGTAGAGAGCTTGTTCTGAAAAAACCAGTGCTTTCAAGACCAACACCGCCAGAATAGAGATGAATGGCTTTTGGAAGTGTTTTTAGAAATTGGAAAGCATAAATCCCTTCGTCACGACCAAGCCCCATATATTTCAGAAATTCATAAACTTCCGGTTCAAGTTTTCTGTCTTTATATGGTGTATATGCTTTCGCAAGCATTGTTGCACAAGTTGCCCAGCAAGAACTACCCGGTTGCTCGTAAAATGGCATTTGAATAATCTTTGTAGACTTTTCTCCTTCTACATTCTCGTTCCATTCGGCTACCCAACGTGGAAACAACAATGAACCTTGCAATCTTTCCTTCTTCGTACCTGTTACAGCAACATTTACTGTGGCTGTGATAAAACCGTTTTCTGAGTCATATTCGAAAGCAGGTATATCACCCATCAATATATTTGTAACATCAGCGGGATTATATCTGAACAATCCGATATCATCTTTTTGTAATCCTTTTGGAACTGTTATTTTAACTGTCATACTGCTTAATCCCGATTCCGAACTGATATCAATGCTTGTTCGGTTGGACCCTGAAAAATAATTGTCATTTTTAATTTTACTAATGGTAACTTTAGTTGATGTACTTGTTCCACCGCTTGGTATTGTAACAGAAGAACCATCGGATAAAGAGACTTCACCACCGGAAGTTCCGATTTCTGAGGATTTCTGTTCGGAAATAATTTCGTCTTTAATCACATCGCTGGGTTTAGTTGGATTGTCGTCGGGACATCCAAAAAAAGTAAATGCAATTAATAATAATAATACACCATTAATAACTTTTAAATTTCTCATATCTAACTCCTTGATAATTTAAAATATTTAAAAAATATTATATACCAATTTATATAAAAAAAATTGAATATCAATATCAAAGTTAAATTTTTTATTGAATTGACCGTCAGAAAAAAAAACAAATCAAATTTAATCATTTAAATAAAAAGGATTTTATATGGAAGTAACACACAATGTTGTCGGTTGGATTGAAATTCCTGTAACCGATATGGAAAGAGCTGTCAAGTTCTATGAAGCTGTTCTCGATTATAAACTTACCAGAGCTAAACTTAACTCTCTCGATATGGCTTGGTTCCCATGGGTTGATAATTCAATCGGTTCTGGTTGTTCACTCGTTTATGAAAAGAATTATTATAAGCCAAGTCAGGATGGAGTAATTATATACTTAACAGCTTTTTCCGGAGACGTAAGTATTGAGCTTTCCCGGGTTGAACCTAATGGTGGTAAAGTATTGATGCCAAAGAAACAGATATCACCTGAGCATGGCTTTATGGGTGTATTTCTCGATACTGAAGGAAACAGAATTGCTTTACATTCGAGGACTTAATAAGAAAAATCTTTATAGCAATATAAAAATAATATATCGTCTCTATATTACTTTTAAGTAATATAAAGACTTTTTTTTTTATAAATTTTGAAAGAATAATATGAAGAAGAATGCTATAATCCTCGGATGTTCAAGCGGTTTCGGAAGGGCAACATCTATGAAATTGGCTGAAGAGGGATACAATATATTTGGTGTACACCTCGATTTTGGAAAGAACAAAGAAAAAGCAGAGGAATTTGCCGAAGAAATCAGAAAAAAAGGCGTATTCGTAAAATTTTATAATTCAAATGCGGCAGACGATTTCAACAGAGCTGATATAATCAATGATATACAGGAAGATATGATGAATTTGGATAATAAAAAAATTAACGTACTAATACATTCCCTCGCTTTTGGTGCATTAGGTCCGCTCATTCATGAAGACCCAGTAAAACAGCTTACACGAAAAAAAATGGACATGACTCTGAATGTTATGGCAAACAGCTTGCTTTATTGGTCACAGGATTTATTCCATTCAAAACTTTTTGCCGAGAATGCAAGAATTTTTGCTTTAACTTCAGCTGGCTCCGGTGGTGTAATGATGAATTATGGTGGTATCTCTGTTGCTAAGTGTGCACTCGAAGCATACGTCAGACAATTAGCCGTTGAGCTTGCTCCCTACAAAATCACTTGCAATGCTCTTATGCCCGGTACAACTGACACACCTGCCGGAAATGTAATTCCGGGATTCAAGCAGATGCTCCATTTTGCAAAGCAAATCAACCCATACAAAAGGAATACACAACCGACGGATATTGCAAATGTAATAGCACTCCTTGCCGACGAAAAATCTTATTGGATAACCGGTCAAATTATTGGCGTTGACGGTGGTGAAGATATAGTTCACTTTGTCCCTGAGGACATGGCAGAATAATCTCATTATATTAAATAATTCAGTATTTTTGTACTCAATTTTTTAAATGAGTTGTTAAGATAATATTTGAAGTTATTTTTATGATTAGAAACCTAAGAAAGATTGTTAAGAGATTGACCATAACTTTTTTTATGTTGACTGTTACTTCGGTTTTCATTATGAAAGTATTGCCTATACCTGTAACACCTGTAATGATAGGTAGAGTCTTTGAAGGATTATTCGAAGGCAAATTTGTTGGTATCAATAAAAGCTGGCGAAGTTACGAAGACATATCTCCATGGGCTTTCAGAGCATTCATATCAGGCGAAGACGGAAGATTCATGCGGCACAACGGTATTGACTGGAGAGCAGTCAAAGTTGCCCGTAGATATAACGAAATACACAAAGGTCGCAAAACAAGAGGAGCAAGTACAGTAACTATGCAAACAGCAAAAAATGCCTTCCTTTGCCATAGCAGAAACTACCTTAGAAAAGCACTCGAAGTTTATTTCACATTTCTTATTGAACCAATTTGGGGAAAAAAGCGGATTTTGGAAGTATATGCAAATATTGTAGAATTCGGCGAAGGAATTTATGGAGTAGAAGCCGCTTCACAGGAATTTTTCAATAAATCAGCCGATAAATTAACAAAGCGGGAAGCCGCACTATTAGCCGCAGTCCTGCCAAATCCACACAGATGGTCCCCCGCAAGACCTACAAATTACCTCTTGGGAAGAGTTGCATTTATCAGAGGAAGAATGGGTGGAATTGCCCTGCCAAAAGATGAGTGATTTTTAGTACTATAAAATGGTAAAATTGTAAATGGCAGATTTTAATAATTATCTGCCATTTTCTTAATTTGACTATTTTCTTAGTTCAATTCTTAACGAACTTCTTTGATTTGTTACCAATTTTCAAAATGTAAGTACCTTTTGGTAAATTCCCTGCATTCAATCTTATTTCATTTTCAGTACGATTTTCGAGCAAATTACTGACATCTATTAAATTACCTTTTATATTGTAAATTTTTACATCCTTATCAGACAAATCACTATAAATATATAAAATATCATTAACCGGATTTGGGTAAATTCTGATAGCCATTCTGTCAGGACCTTCTTTCACGTTTGTATATTCAATTCCATGAGGTCCTGTGCCTCCAAGCATATAGCCATGGCATACCCAACATTCGGAAAGCTTTCCAGCGAAACCTTGCAAGGCAATCATCTGCTCATTGTCTCTTTCGTTGACAGTAGGATAAATTGCATGTGGCGAACCGTGACAAGCACTGCAAAACATTCCTCCGTGACCTTGTGAATCCTTGAATAATTTGCCGCTGTTCGGTGCATGAGAACTGTTGTGGCAACCGGATTTATCGCATGATGGTTCATCAAGCCAAGGTCTCCTACCGGAATTAATCGAACTTGCTATCTGACTTAAATTGCCATGACAATCCGTACATTGCTTGCCTGCACTGAACATAACGTCGCGAAAACACTTAGTATTCGGACCCGGATGGCATTTGTAACAATCGCTTGTCCTGCTTGCGTGCTTGTTGTGTATCCTATAAGACAAAGGCATGGCTTCGGATTGCCCGGTTGTCCCAAGAGCGTTTGAAGCATGACACGATGCACAAAGAATTGGCTTATTGTTCGGGTTAAAACCGCCTTCCTGCTCATGTTGATTAAGTATTGACTGCTCGGAACTGTGACATCCACTGCTTACACATCCGATTTCATTCGAAACAGGAATAACGGGTTTAGTACTTGCTAAAAGATTTCCGTCCAAATCGAATACCTTAACAAGTGCCTGCTGATACGGGTCTTCATTAACCAAATCCGCATCTGTGTAGGGTGTAATCGGAATTCCTTCGACTAAGAAAAAGTTCCCGTTTGCGGTCATATCGCCTGAAAGACCAGCACCTTTCAATCCAATGTTAGGTGCCAGCTGAGTTCCGAATAATTGCTGAGAATAATCCCAAAAATTAGTCTTGCCGACCGAATAAGTATTACCCGGAATTTCATAAGTTACCTTTATTCCTATTGTAACAATTTGCGGCAATGAAGATTCGGAGCCGCGTTTGATAACCTGTGCTTTCAAGTTATTATATGGAGGCAAAACGACGAGAGTACTGAAATCCTTGTTCGAGCAATGCATCCCAAGGTCATTCCAAGCTATGACGATATACTCATCAGTTTCAGCAGATTTGCTAATAAAAACCGCTATAGCCAGAACTACAGCAAGAATGGATAATAGATAGAACTTCTTCATTTGCCACCTTTCAGTTAATGATATTTTATTACAAAAATACCAATAAATATCTATTCAGTACTTGAAAAGTTTATTTAATAAGCACAACCCTTTCGCAATAGAAATATTCTCCCGTCTGCAAAACAACATTATAAATCCCTTGCGGACAATCCCTCAAATCCACTGTTTCAACATAATCCCCCGGAAATTTATATTCGCTTTTTAATAGTGTTTGGTTAATTCCAATAATCTAATAAATTCTTTATAGCATCTTTGAACAAATTAGGAGCTTTAATTCCAAGAATTAGATCACCATTTTCATTTAATAAAAAACCAATCTCAATTTCTATTAACTTTTGCTCTTTACTACCAAATAAAACTAGTGTTCTTATAATTTTGAACTCAGGATAATGTTTTTTAATATAATTCTTTTCTATAAAATCATATCCTTTTAATTCTTTGATACCTTCATGCTTAAATTTGAATTTTTTACCTTCAATATTTATTATTTCTGCACGCCCAAAGTCAATTAAAATAAGATCTGGGATTTCTACAGATTGGGCTTTATCTCCGTTTTTATATTTCGCTCGATCCTTATATTTGGTAAGAGGAATAGGATCACCTTCTTTTGGAATAAAATATCCTTTCTCACATCCAGCATGATTTTCAAAAATAGAATAACCTGAGGTAAAATTTTCAACTACTAAGTGAATAAAAATTGTACCAAGTTTTTCACCTTCTTTTTCATATTTCCAATAATTCCGATTTATCTTACACTTTGGGACTTTAAGACCAGCTAATGAAATCTTTAAATCGTTTGCAATTTGTATGAATTTATTAGTTTTACCAACATGCTTTTGTTCAAGTCCATGTTTTGTTATCGTAAGTTTTCCTGACCAACCTAATTTTCTAAGTACTGCACAAATCAAACTTAAAGCACCAATATTGGGATCATGAGATAATCTACCACTTTTATATAATCTTCCAGATACTTCAATACCTTTTTTTATTTTCTTTAACTCGATAGGCACATTATCAACTTTAGCATGTCTCATCTTACCTTTTGACTCGATAATTTCATCAATGGTTTGAAATGGTTTGAAAACATTTTTATCTAAAGTTTTACCTAAGACTTCAACTCCTAGAGACAACAATAATCTCGTACCAAAAATATATGTATCAGTAGGTTGCTCTTTTTGTTTAATTTGTAAACTATAAAGCATTATTTTTTTTACGGCAGGATAGAAATTTTGTAGAAATACAAATTTAGAACAACGTTGATAGACTCCAGTGTTCCTGCTTTCCTTATCATCTGTTTTTGTCTCCTCTATTGCATAAATTGGTTGGTCATTTAGAGTTGGCTCATTTTTTTGAAAGAAAATTAAAAAATCTATAAAACTTGAATTACCGGAGACTGTTTTAATAAAAACCTTATCAACTCTATTGCAACGAAAGCCAATTACTTCATAAGTAAAAGTAAATCTATTATCAACAAGTATTGGAAAAATGCGCAATGTATCTATGAAAACAGCGAAACCGTAATCATTAGCAAATTTTTGAAATATAGTAGCTAAAACCTCTTTTTTGGGACGTTCTTCTGTTAAAAACCACAAGTTATTTTTCATTTTTCCTTAATATATATAATTGTTCTTTAATATATTTTTTATGTTTACTATTACCATTACTATTACTTTTAAAACGCAGATAATCGAATTCAAACAATTCAATATCACCAAAATTTCCTAAAACATCTAATATTTTTATTTTTGGCATAATTCCTTCGGTATTATAACTCAAAATTAGAGTTTTATACAATCCATTTTTTGCAATATAATATAAATCTTTCAATCCAGTATCTGCATTACAAAATGAGGATTTTTGATGCTCATAATTTCTCAAACCAGAAATACCTTTTATTGCTGGATTATCATATTTAGCAATCGTTTCCATTATATGGTAATTTGGAGCATATTGTCTTTGATTGTAAGGTGGGTCCAAATAAAAAATATCAACGTTTATTTTACTTATTAAATCTATTGAATTTTCATTAAAACAATAATTAACCTTTTTATTAATAACAGTTTCAATTGTTCTTAATTTCATTTTTTTTAAAGCTCTTGGATCCCATTTTTTTTGATATGCAGCATAAATACCCGAAACATTAGCGTAATAAGGAACAGTTTCAATCAAACAAGCCAATAGTACAAAATATTCATTTTCGTCGATGAAATTTGATTTAAACCAAATCTCAATTTGTTCCCTAATTGTATCTATAATTTTACCATTTTCATTACTAAAATACATTCTTGGTGATTTTAAATTTTTCGTACCTTCAGGAGTATAGTTATTGAAGATAAATCCTTCTTTTACATTTACATTGTTAAGATATTCAACTACTAAATTTAAAGGTGAAGAGAATAAAGAATTACTTTGAATTTTTATATTATGGAGTAAATTTTCAAATGAATTTAATTTATTATTGACAATATAAGCACGTTGTAAAACATAGGAAAAATATAACAAGTCAGAAGTATATACTTGATAACCCAATTTTTTAAATAATTTACCAACATTTGTTGTTCCCGCAAATAAATCGAAAATTGAATCTCCATAAATATTCCTTTCCGAAATTATTTTATAAATTTTATCAAGTATATTCTCTTTATTACCAATGAACCTCATTAAAAACCTTTTTTATTTTTTAGTTCTTTCCGGAAAATTAAAATATATTGATGTAGTTGATTTCCAACGTAAGCATATGGGTAGCCATAGGGATAAAGATTGATAGTTTTATCGTACCAGATCTTCATACCCTTATAATACAAACCATCAATTTCAATAAGTTTCTTCATAATATCGAAATGTAACATACCATGATAATCAGGTTTCGGTTGTAAATCTTTTATAAATAACAAAATGTATCGCTTGTTTCTAAGTTTTGAAAATGAAATATTAATAATATCTTTTAATTCTCTTAAGAAATCATTCAATCCTAAATTACCAATATCCTCACTTGAGTTTGTAAAAGGTGTCGGAGAAGTATCTGTTTTTTTCTTAGCAGATTCACCAGTTTTTTTTCGAGACATCATATCCCCATAAGGTGGATCAGTTAATATTAGATCAAATTCGACATTCTTCAAATCTTCTATTTCGTTCAAAAATTTTGAGTTTAAATTATAGGTTTTCTGAATTTTTAATTGTAAGAAATCATTAGCTTCATAATATATTTTTAAATATTCATTATTTAAATCAATTCCTATTGCCTTTCTATTGCATAAACTAGCCCCTAAAAGAGTACCACCAACACCACAAAAAGGGTCAAATACAAGTTCATTTTCTTTTGAAAAAAACCTGATTAATTTTTCAATAAGTTGAGGTGGTTTTGGGCTTGGGTGTACTTTTCTAATATGGTGTGCATAGCTTCCTTTTCCGTTTGTCGAGAACCTTGATTCAATTAATTCTACAAGAAATTTATTAAATTCACGCTCGTCTTCAGTACTAGTAAAACTTTCAATTGAATTAGTGCTAAAAACCCATTCTTTACCATTCAAATTATTTAAAGAATTGTTAAGTACTTTTTTCTCTTTTATATCCTCAGATGATTCAAATAAATTATACATATAACTATTAATTTTTTCAAATTAAAAAAAGAAATTTACGAAAAAAGGTTAAAACAGCAAAAAGCTAAAAAAAACCCTAATCCCCTAAAAACCTAATAAATTTCCTTTTAAAATAAAATAAATTACGATTCATATCAGCAATATTAAATTTGTAATGTTCGCTCTTTGAATGTCGGTTGAGATTTCTTAGAAATAATTTATGTCATCAAAATAAAAAATTAAAAAAACGATGACACCGATACTATTTTTATATTCATTTTACATTAAATCTTTGATAAATATAAAATTAAACAATTTTAAATATGTCATAAAGACAAGTCAAGTAAATGACAAACATGACATTTCTTGAAAATTGGAAGATAAGCTAGGATTGATAATTGTAAAATTGAAAGTTCTCTTGGTGTCTTTTCGTGAAATCTTCAGTGTTTCAGTCTCAAAACGGATCTATCCGAAAAAGTTAATTCACTGACGGGAAAACAAAGGACTGAGGTTTGTTTGTTACCATAATTCAATCCCTCACGGGATACTCTTTCTGTCCTTCGGTCTTTCAGTCTTCTGTCTTCAGACTTCTGACTTCTGACTTCCGTTTTCCTTTTTCACCTAAATGACTAAACTCCTAAAAACCTAAACCACTAAACACCTACTTCCTCACCATCTCCAACTCTATCTTCCTTGCTTCGATGTTAACATGTATAACCCGAACTTTGATTTTGTCGCCCAGCTTAAAAGTTTTTTTGTTTCTTTTGCCCGTCAGCTTGTGGTTCTGCTCGTCGTAGTAATAGTAATCGTCACGCAAATCCCGGATGTGGATTAAACCTTCACCCCAGAAATCTTCCATCAAAACAAAAAGTCCGAAGTTCGTGATACCCGAAATTGTACCTAAAAGTTCCTTTCCGAGATACTTTCGAGCCATGAATGTTTGAGCTAAACGGGAACAAGCTCTTTCTGCTTCCATTGCCTCGCGTTCAGTGTCAGTGCAATGCTGTCCTATGTTTTCGAGTACCGAAGAGTAATATGCGATTTTCTCGGATTTGGGTTTTTGCTTGCTGTATTCCTTCAAAAGCCGGTGGACAATCAAATCTGGAAAACGTCTTATTGGCGATGTGAAATGTGCATAATCCAAAAATCCGAGACCGTAATGACCGATATTTTTACTCGAGTACTCAGCTTTTGCCATGGAGCGAAGAAGGATTTGGTGGACAATGTACTTTTCCGGCTTGTCTGCAAATAGCTTAACCACCCTGTTGATTTCCTTTGAGGATTTGTTCTTCAGATTGAACTTGATACCGAGAGTTTTGAGGAAGTCGAGATTTTCGCTGAGTTTTTCGGGGTTGGGCTCATCGTGAATTCTGTAAAGGAATGGCAGTACATCGAGTAATTTGTATTTCTTAGACAATTTCTTCACATGAATAGCAACAGTTTTGTTTGCAAGGAGCATACATTCTTCAACAAGCTGAGTTGCAGTAGTAGATTTTCTCGGTTCTGCCTTAACGGGATTTTTATTTTCATCAAGTTCGAATTTTACTTCGATTGATTCGAAATCAACTCCACCTAAAGCAAAGCGGTTTTCCCTAAGCTGAACAGCAAGTTTGTGCAGAGGTAAAATCAAATCGTCTAATTCTCCTTTGCCGTCTTCAATGATTTTCTGAACTTCCTCGTAGGCAAATCTTCGGGAACTTTTGATGATTGATTCTGAGATGCTGTAATCCATAACGACACCATTCGGCGAAATTTCCATAAAGACTGAATAGGTCAATCTGATTCGTTTTGGTTTAAGTGAGCAAAGTTCATTGGAAAGTTCCTCGGGTAGCATTGGGATGACTCTGTCAACGAGATAAACACTATTGCCACGGCTGAGAGCCTCCATGTCGATTACTGTTTTTTCAGGTACGTAGTAACTGACATCTGCAATATGTACTCCCAGCATACGATTGCCATTTTCGAGGAATCTGAGTGAAAGAGCATCGTCGAAATCTTTCGCATCAACAGGGTCTATCGTAATGATTGTTTCATTCCGCAAGTCGAGACGATTTTTTAGAATGCTCTTCAAATCAGGTTTTGTAATTGAAGCTATTTGTTTTAAAACTTTTTCGGGAAATTCAGTAGGGAGATTAAATTCATCAACAATCGAATCAAACTCTGCGGCTACCTCCCCAACTGTAGAAGGTGAAGAAACGACTTTAACAACTTCACCCTGTGGACTTTTCATCGGGTTGTCCCAATGCAGTAATTTTACTTTAACTTTATCTCCATCTTTTGCACCATTCAGTTTTTTTTCATTAATTATAAAGTCCACGTAGTATTTTTCATCTTCGGGAATGAAGAAATGAATATTGTCGTAAAATTCGATTTTCCCGGGAATCTCGATATCATTTCTTTCCAATATTTTAATTACTTCGCCACGGGGTTTCCTGTTCTTTTTGGTATGTAAAAAACGTATAATCACAGTATCTCCGTCGAGAGCAGTATTCAGATATCTCCTTTTTATTCTTACTTTCAGTGAAGTATCGTGGTTCATCTCGACAAATCCCTGTCCTCCTTTGATGTGGATAATGCCTTCGTTGGTTGATACATTTTCGCTGAAATTTAAGCTATATCTCCTTCGTGATGATTTTGCCAATATCCCTTGAGTGCATAGCTCAGCGAGAATGGATTTCAATATTTCATATTCAGGGCTGTCTGATGCTATATACAATCCTTTTGCAATTTCGTTCAAACGAAGTGTGTTGGTTTCTCCCTGAAACAGATTCAGGAGGTTGTCAATGAGCATTTTTTGGTTCATATGTTTTATTTCAAATTATAAAAAAATCAAAGTGTTAAATTACAATGAATTTAAGTATTATTCAAAAAAATGAAAAATTACTCAATGAACTGAGGGTTCCAGATTCATAGTTATAACTATTTTTAATTCAATGATTTTAAAAGATTTTTCAAATTATTAATAAAATTCATTAAAATACTTGTAGGAAATCTAAATATATGTTATTTTTGAATTTGAGTTTAGCTCATCTGTTAGAAAATCTTGCATAAGGGTTTTTTCTTTGGCAATCTTAAGTACTATTTTCAAGATGTCAGATGTTACGTTTGGCAAATCATTTATTAGTACAAATCTTGTAATGGTTGAGTTAATTTGTTTATAAAACAATTTTTATTTTATTTTTGGGGGACCTAATTTATTTAATCCAAACCGAAAATCAATAACTTAAAGGTTATTTGACTTCTTAATTTTATGATAATCATTATCAAATATTTATACATTATTTAAAGGAACTGAAATGGGTAGAAAACGCAAAGTTGTAGAACCGCAGGAAGTAGCCAAAGCAGAAATTTTGGAAACAATCGAAACTTCAAAACCCGAAGAAGTAAAACTTGAGGAAACTGTTGATACAGAAGCGAAAGAAACAACTGTTGAACAAGTAAAACCGGAAACACCAAATCATTTTAAGCATGAAACGAAAAATCATGGAAAGCACGAAACACCAAGCCATGCCAAGCATGAATTAAGAAAACCGGAATCAAAAAATATTGAATCATCAAAACCTGGTGAAGTAAAAAAAATTGATATAAACGAACTGAAGTCTAAAAAAATTGCTGAGCTTACTTCTTTAGCCAAAGACCTTGGAATTACTAATTTTGCAAATTTTAGAAAACAGGAACTGATTTTAAAAATAGTAGAATCCCAAACCCCTCAAGCATCATCTTCACCTGAAAAAATGGAGGGACAACTTACAAGCTCAGGAGTATTGGAAGTTTTGCCTGATGGTTACGGATTCTTAAGGTCACCGAGCTATAATTATCTTCCCTCGCCAGATGATATTTATGTATCTCCATCACAGATAAAGAAATTCATGCTAAGAACAGGAGATTCAATCGAAGGTCAGGTCAGACCTCCTAAGGAAGGCGAGCGATTTTATGCTTTGCTTAAAGTTGAAAGAGTTAATTATCTTTCCCCCGAACATATCCGGGAAAGAATTATGTTTGATAATTTAACACCTCTTTTCCCGAATAAAAGGGTCGTATTGGAAACAGCACCGAGTATATACTCAATGAGGGTTCTCGATTTGCTTTGCCCGATTGGAAAAGGACAAAGAGGACTGATTGTTTCGCCACCTAAAGCCGGTAAAACTATTCTTCTACAGCAAATCGCAAATAGTATAACAAAAAATCACCCCGAGATAAAATTAATCGTATTACTGATTGACGAACGTCCTGAGGAAGTTACCGATTTCGAAAGGTCGGTCGATGCCGAGGTTATATCATCAACTTTTGACGAACCACCTGAAAGACACGTGCAAGTAGCTGAAATGGCACTCGAAAAATCAAAGCGACTTGTTGAAGCAAAGATGGATGTTGTCATTCTTTTAGATTCGATAACAAGGTTAGCAAGAGCACATAATACAGTGATACCTCACTCAGGAAAAATCCTTTCCGGTGGTGTTGACGCTAATGCTTTGCATAAACCAAAGAGATTTTTCGGTGCTGCGAGAAATATCGAGGAAGGCGGTTCTCTCACCATCATTGCTACTGCTCTGGTAGAAACAGGTAGTAGAATGGATGACGTAATTTTTGAGGAATTTAAAGGTACGGGTAATATGGAATTGGTACTTGACAGGAAAATTGCCGACAGGAGAATTTATCCCGCTATCGAAGTTAATAAATCAAGTACGAGACGTGAAGATTTATTGCTGGCTCAAGAGGAGTTATACCGTATCTGGATTTTAAGGAAAGTCCTGAGTGAAATGAACGCTCCCGATGCCATGGAATTCTTCCTTAACAGATTGAAAGGTACAAGAAGCAACAGGGACTTTTTACTCTCTATGAATAGTTAATTTGCTTTTATGCTATTCGTTAACTATGAAAGATTGAGGTTTATTTTAAATTTTTTCGTAATTTCAATGCTGTCAAAAGTTTTGACAGCATTTTTTTATTATTAATTTTGGATTTTTACTATGGCAAAGAAACATACGGCAAAGAATGATAATCAAAGGGAGACTGTTACCCGTAAAGAAAATATTAAAACAACACAAAAAAAAGATTTGATGCCTGAGAAGTATCAGGATTTATTTTTTATCGGATTGCTGTTTTTACTTGTTTTTATTTTCTTTTCATCAGCTATTTTCGGAAACGGTTTTTATGTCTCGGATAATCTAGCTTCAAAGAGTTTTGAGACTTACGTAAAACAATCCGGCGGTAACTTTCCGCAATGGATACCATATATTTTCAGCGGGATGCCAAGCTTTGCGGCTATGCTAACTACAGGAGCCAGGGCATGGGCTTTCATTCAATCAATCGTTTTCGAATCAATCGGATTCATTGGAATTTTATTTTCAAGCGATGTAGCACGATTAGCAATGTATTATATAATCTATGGTATCGGCATATATATTTTAATGAGAACCAAAGACCACGAAAGATTCGTTGCTTTTTTTACTTCAGTTGCGGCAGTCTTTTCAACAAGCGTAATTGTATGGATAATGATAGGACATAATACAAAACCTGTTGTATTTGCAATGTTTCCATTTGTCATATTGCTTTTGGAGCAATTGAGGCATAAGTTTTCGATACTTAATACAGTTCTTTTAGTAATTGTCGTACATATAATGATGGAAGCAGGGCATGTCCAGATGATATTTTACGGAATTTTGACATTTGCTCTGTATCTTTTATTTGAATTCATCAGCAGAATTATCAGTAAAAGACAACCCCTGAAAGTATTGAGAGCCGCCGGCCTGCTGGCTCTGGCAGGTGGAATGGCTTTCATAATGTCATCAGACAGGTATTTGAGTACAATGGAATATACCCCACATTCAACAAGAGGTTCGGGACCGATAATTAAAGCTGAGGCAAATAAGCAGGATGCTACAGGTGGTAATGATTATGATTATGCCACAATGTGGTCTTACAGTCCACAGGAAATGATGTTGTTTTTAGTGCCAAACTATTATGGATTCGGCAAGCTGGATTATTCAGGTGATGCAACCAGAGGTGAAGAAGTCAAATTGCTTACTTATTGGGGACAGAAACCATTCGATGATGCCGCTGCTTACATGGGTATTGGCATTTTGGCTCTCTCAATACTTGGATTCATAATGTACAGGTCAAATGTTTTCGTACAATTTCTCATGTTTGCATCATTATTCTCGCTATTTTTATCTTTCGGAAAAAATCTGCCATTTTTATACGACCTATTTTACTACTATGTGCCAAGCTTTAACAAGTTTCGGGCGCCAAGCATGGCATTAGCGATTATGCAAATGACAATACCATTATTAGCAGGTTATGGTCTTTCGGGAATTTTAAACTGGCGAAAAAAACCTGATGAAAACAGCAAAAAGATAATGAAAGGGTTTATAATAGCTTCTCTAAGCTTTATAGGTTTAGGATTTTTGTTTGCTCTACTATTTAAATCATCTTACATTGATGCTGTAACAGGTTCCGAGAATGCCTCATTCCAGAATTATTTAAAGCAAATTCCAGATTATGCAGAATTTATTTATAACCACATGATAACTGATTGGCTGGTTAATGGATTGCTATTGGTTTTAATAGCATTTCTGATTTTCTATTTTGTGAAAGGTAAACTAAACAAACAATTATTTTTTGCCGGAATGGCTGTTTTATTGATTGTTGACCTTTGGAGAGTTGACTTCCGACCCATGGAAGTTTCAGATAAGCCAATTGAAACCGGGGCATTTGCAGAAACGGATGTTATTCAGTTTCTGAAGCAGGATAAATCAGTCTTCCGAATTGCAGATATGGCTCAAAGAGATACACCGAATAGTTTGGCTTATTTCAAAATTCAAAATGTGAATGGTTATCATTCGGCAAAGTTGAGAGTATATCAGGATATAATGGATGTTGCCAATATGCCCCAGGCACAAGGTTCGACCTCGATGGTACTTAATCCGTTCTTATGGAATTTAATGAATGTTAAATATATTCTTGCACAGGGAAAATTATGGGAAGGTGCAACACCCATTTACCAATCACAGCAAACAGGTGAAAGCATATACTTTAATCCTGGAAGATTGCCAAGAGCATTTTTCGTAGATTCTGTAAAAGTAGAAAAACCACTAAAGATTTTACATCACTTGCGTGACGGCGATTTCAATCCCCTCCAGCTTGCTTTTGTTGAGAAAACGATTAATGTCGAAATTGATACTGTCCAAACAGAAAATAAGGCACAGATTGTTCAATACAGAAATGAATTTATTAAAATACAGGCAACATCAACTGGCAACAATTTGCTTTTTATTAGTGAAATTTACTACCCAGAGTGGAAGGCATTTATTGACGGCAGGGAAACCGAGATTTTTAAAACTAATTATGCTTTCCGCTCAATTGTAGTACCAAAAGGAAACCATACAATCGAATTAAAGTACGAATCTCGTGGATTCAATACAGGAAAAGAACTAAGTCTTGCCTCAAATATTTTCGTTGCTTTAGTATTAGTTTTAGGAATTTATTTGGAACTAAGGAAAAAGAAGAAAACTGAAGTTACGGATTGAAAATAATTTTTATACTGAGCCGGAGTAGATTTTTCAATGATTAATTTGCTTCGGTTTTTCTATTTAGCTATCACGTTTTTTAAATCTGGTAATAAACATCCTAATTGACAACCAGTGCTTCAATGCAATCATTAATTTATGGATACCCGAAACTTTTATTTTCTTTTCAAAAATGTTGAATTGTTTTAATTCAATTTTTTCCAACAACCGAAAATAAATTGCATCCATTACTTCTGCTGCAAATATTGTTATTCTCTCATCGGGTCGAAGGCAAGTTCTTGCCTTATGGAAGAATTCCCTGGCTCTTGCGGCTTCGAATTGCATAAGCTCAACAAATTTATCATTGTAAGTATCACTTAGAAGTTCTTCTTCAGTATAACCGAATTTATCCATATCCTCTTTTGGAAGATAAATATATCCTCTGTCCTTATCGGTTTTTACATCCCTTAGAATATTTGTCAACTGTAAAGCATATCCGAGATTAATAGCATATTTTTTTGTTTCTTCGTACTTGTGCCCGAAAATTTCTATACTAATCAAACCAACGACACCGGCGACTCCATAGCAATATTCCTTCAACTCTTCGAAAGTTCCGTATCTTGTTTTTACCAAATCCCTTCGGCAACCATCAATAAGGGTCATAAAATATTGTTTCGGAATGTTAAATCTGTTAATAACAAGAATCAGAGGCATTATTATCGTACTTTTATTCTTACCGCTGTATATTTCCTCTATTACATTGTCCCACCACTGCAACCTATTCAACTTGATTTGCCTTATTTTACCATCATTGTTCGGAGAACTGTCAACAATATTGTCAATATAACTGCAAAACGAATATATTGAGCTGATTGCCTTTCTTTCATCTTTGGGTAAAAAGGAAAACGAATAAGAAAAGTTTGACTTCTCGGTTGAAGGTGGTTCAACTTTCTCATAATTGGCTAATTCGATATGGCTAAGCACTTCCACTGTATTACAAAATTGACTTTAATAAAATATTTAAAAAGTCCGCTTTTGAATGTGCCGGTCTTGTTTTTAAAATTTGTGAATCCATTTTCCTGATTTTTTTGAGCAACATTTCACCTCCAATTATCGTTGCTTTAATTTCAATTTTTAGTCTAAAATATTTTAAATGATGAATTAATTCCCAACCAACTTTAAAAAATGAATCAGTATAATCATATATTTCATTTAAACATTTAGATAAATTAACTGAATTTTCCCGAAGATGCAAATTTTCTTTATTTAGTGAATATTTCTGTAATACTTCATGTGGCAGATAACATCTTCCTTTTTGTAAATCAACTGACAAATCCTGCCAGAAATTTACAAACTGCAAACCTGTGCAAATGGCATCTGAGTATTTTTTTGTTGTGTCGTTATATAATCCGAATATTCTCAAAACTAACTCCCCTATTGGATTTGCCGAATAGTAGCAGTAATCTTCAAGTTCATTGAAATTTTCCGGATGATTGAAATTTACATCACGCTTAAATGCAATCAGTAATTTTAAAAAAGGTTCTGTTGGAATATTACATTCATTTAAAGTTTGTTTTAATGATAATAGTATCGGATTAGTCAAATCATTTTTTTTGCTTGCTTCAGTCTGGCTTGTTCTATTCTCGAAGTATTCCCAATTATAAGAATTATCTGATAAAATTTCTTTAAGATTGTCGAGATATTTAATTCTTCTTTCCGGTTCATCATCTGATTCATCGGCAATGTCATCTGCAATGCGTGCGAAAGAATAAACGCTATAGAAATTTTTACGCAATTTTTTTGGAATTAATATCGAACCAACGGGAAAATTTTCGTAATGATTTGTTGCTATTTGTTTACAAAAGTTATATGCTGATTCCATAGAATTAACAGCAAACCTACCACCAGTTACTGTAGTCAAATCCTGTAATTCATCTTTGGATATAACTTTCATAATAACATATTACAATTAAGGGCTTTATCGTATTAATAACCAATAAAGCCCCTAATTAACTTCTAATCAATAATTTTAATAATCTTTGTAAAATTCATATCTGAAATCTTCAATTACAGCTTCATCCTTAATCTTACCGAACCAACCGTAAAAGGCATTTTTTCGCAAGTCTCTTAGCATTTGTGTCTTGTAAGAATAAATTTCAGCAACATTCTTTGTATTTGCCATAACTTTGTTATATGGTTCTATTATATAATAACCTCTTGTTCCTCTAATGGGTTTTGACATTTTACCTTGTGGAAGTCTGAAAACTTCAGTGGCAAAAGCATAGTCAATACCAATTCCGGGAATGTTTTCATCCATTTTGAATTGTTCGACTATTCTCGGGAAATTGAATCCGTCAACATTTTTTGCCTCTCTTAAATGTTGAAAGGATTTCAATTTTGTATAAAAGTTATTTGCTATTTTCTCGACTTTATCAAGTTTCTTTTTATGTTTTAGTTCTTCCTGCATCTGTAATTTCATTTCCTTAAAATCTTTTACACCTCCTTGTTTGGCATCGCTAACCTGAACAACTACTATCCCATATTGTTCTAATTCTATTGGTTCAAAAACTGTCCCGATTGAATTTTCAAATGCAAGATAAGTCAAATAATTCGAACCCAAAATCGGTTGTTTGTTTGTAACAAAATTGGACATCGTAGCAACCAATCCCAATCGTGATACCAATGTATCGAAAGGTGTTCCCTCTTCGGCTTGTTGTTGGATAGAATATGCCTCTCTGAAAAGTTTATTTGTTGTAGCTGTAGAAATTATAGGTTTAATATTTATTTCACTAAATTTAACCTCATCAGATTTTTTATCTGTAACTTTGATAATATGATAACCGAATTGTGTTTCGACCGGTCCGACGATTTGCCCTTTTTCCGCAGCAAAAGCGGCATCTTCAAATTCTTTAATCATTCTTCCTTTACCAAAAAACCCAAGGTCTCCACCTTTTTCTGCACTACCTTTATCTTCAGAAAGTTCCGTTGCCATTTTTGCAAAATCTTCACCCTTTTTTGCTCTTGCCAAAATTTTATTTGCTTCAGCTTTGGCACTATCCTTATTATCATTGAATTTAACAAGAATATGGCTTGCTTTTACCATTACATTTGTCCCAGAACGTTTATCATCCATACGGAAAAAGTAAACACCGTCAGTTCCGAGTGAAATCGGTCCCAACACCTGCGATACCTGCATTGAATCAAGAAAAGGTGCTTTTATAGGGTCAAGGTCGGCTACCATAATATATTCACTTGTATTGCCTCCATATTCACTAAGCTTAACATCAAATACACTGTCTTTCTGCTGAACTGTTGTTGCAAGATTCAGGTCTTCTTCGATTTTTGTAATTCTCTTAATAGCTCTTGCGGTATCATCGCTTGAAGGTTGAATAGGGAAACGCACGTATTTAACCTGCCTCATGGGTTTTTGTTCGTAGTATTTCTTATTTTGTTCGTAATATTCCTTCAATTCCTTATCTGGAATATTTATTTCAGAATCTTTTATTGTATTAACATCAAAGAAAAAGTAATCTGCAGAAACAGTTGAGTTCTCTGCGGAAAATCTTTCTTTAACAAATTCGGAAGATAATATTGTCTCGGATGAATTAACAAGATATGTCATTGATTCAGTAAGCTTTTGCTCTCTAAGATAATTTTCAATGTTAAGAAGGTCTTTTTTAAAACTTTGAACCTGTTCCTGTTTTTGTTCAGGAGTATAATTAGCTCCAAGATAGTTAACAATACTTTCAGGTTTTGTAACAATTTCAAGATATAATGCCTTGTTAAAATTACCTGTTGTATCAGTAAAAATTCTTTTTAAAACATCAGGAGGATTGTCGAGCATGACATCTAAAATTTCCTCACCGGATACGAAAATCCCTGCTTTTTCTGCTTCCTGCTTTAAAAGTAATTTATCTATCATCTCATTCCAAACATCTGTTCTGACCTGTCTTTCATCAATTTGTTTGCTTTCGTCCTGGGAATTCGCACGCATCTGTTCTATTCTTTCCTGAACCAATGCATTGTAATCCTTGTAAAGTATATCCTCGCCGTTGATAGTCGCAATAACAGCGGTCTGAAGATTTTTTCCGCGTGTCATCAGATTGCTTATATCAGCATCGGATATGACCATAAAACCTATGAATATAATAGCAAACAAAGCCAAAGCATAAGGCGATGTCTTCCTGATTCTCTCCATTGTTCCCATGTGTTTTTAATCTCCCGTGGTCTATGACCAAATAATTTTTTCAAATGACATCCCATACAATTATTTGGGATGTTTTTTAATATAATAATAATTATAGAATTACAAAATTACTACTCTTTTTGGAAAATTCCAATTTCTAAGCATAAGTATCTCAATTTTCAACAAAATATTTGATTTTTGAAATCGTTACTTTAATGATTATTATATAAGTTATTAAAATTTTAACAGGTTTTTATGAAAATAGGCAAATTTCAAATAGATGTTATTGAAACGGGAGTTTTTCATTTGGACGGTGGCGCCATGTTCGGTGTCATACCAAAGGCACTTTGGGGGAAAGCATATAGTTTTGGAGATGAATTAAACAGAATACCTCTCGAAGCACGGCTTATGCTGATTCGTTGGGCTAATAAAATTATTTTAGTGGATACCGGGAATGGGAGTAAACTTCATCCTAAAGTTGCAGATAGGTACGGAATAGATTTAACTAAATCTCCAGTAGAATTGCATTTGAAACAATTCAACATAACTCCTGAGCAGGTAACAGACGTAATTTTAACACATTTGCACTTTGACCATTCGGGAGGTGCTACAAAGATTGAAAACGGAAGAATTGTTCCTACGTTTCCAAATGCAAAGTACTTTGTCCAAAAGGAACAATACAATTGGGGGATTAGACCTACTGAAAAAGACAGAGCTTCCTATTTCCCTGAGAACTATGTTCCTTTAATGGAAAATGGTATGTTAGAACTTTTGGATGGAAATGGAGATATTTATCCCGGTATTTCCACAATAACGGTTAATGGACATACACGAGGCATGCAACTCACAAAGGTAAAAGATGATGGTAAAAGTGTACTATTTTGTGCAGACCTTTGTCCAACAACGGCACATGTACCCTTACCTTTCGTTATGGGTTACGACAACGAACCGCTAAAAACAATTGAGGAGAAAAAACTATTGTTACCACAATTGTATGAAGAAGGAACAATTATTATTTACGAACATGATGCATTCAGACAGGCAAGCAAGATAATTAGTCATGCAAACAACTTTTCTGCAGGCGATAGTGTTGTAATAACTGATTTTTCTAAATTACATGATTAATTTATGGAAAAATTTACTGAGATAATAAACGAGGGAAAGAAATTTGTATTTATTTGCTGTTCCAATGAGGTCAAGGAAGGCAAAGGAATAAGGATTGCATTTGAGCAGGATGTTGATATGCAATTCGCTGTCTTCAGAATAAAAAATCTACTTTATTGTGTTTCGAATATTTGCCCTCACCGCCACGCTACAAGAATATTTGAAGGTATTATCAAGGGATTAACAGTAACCTGTCCTTTGCATGGTTGGACCTATTCACTCGTAACCGGAGAAAACACGAACACTCATCAAGGTATAAAAAAATTAAACAAATATGAAATCTTTGAAAAAGATAATATGGTTTTTATGGAAAAGCCGGAATTGAAAATCCCGAAATGGAGAGAAGATGTGAAAATAGAATCTGGGAAAAATCCAATATTTGATTAATATTATATCATATCATCATGAGCTTGTCGAAGTATGTTTTAAAATTAACAATTATCAATCAGTTTAAAATTTACAAAATATTTGAAATAATGAATTTTAAAAAAATTTTATTGGAATTAGCTCTGAATTTGGGTTTTCTCGATATGAGAGTTGCCAAGGCAAGACCATTTGACGAGGAATTCAAAAATTTTAGCAACTGGCTCGAAAATGGTTACCATGCAGATATGCAATATATGGAACGAAATCAGGAAAAGCGTCAGGATATCCGAAATGTTATGGAAAATGCAAATTCAGTTATTGTTTTATCTCATTCTTATTTTAATGACGATGATTCCTATACTCCCAAGAGATTGAAATATGATGGAAAAATTGCACGATTTGCAATGGGTGCTGATTATCATAAAGTTGTTCTGAAAAAATTGAAAGAACTTGCACGGTTAATTTTAGAACAATATCCCGACAGCACAAATAAATGCTATGTGGATACCGGTCCTATCCTTGAAAAACAATGGGCTGTTCGCTCTGGTATTGGTTGGCAGGGTAAAAACAGTTTGATAATTAACCGAAAATATGGCTCTAATTTTTTCATCGGTATAATCATAACGACTTTGGAACTTGAACCAGACCAACCAATTAAAGATTATTGTGGTACTTGTACAAAATGTCTCGATGACTGTCCTACAAAGGCAATCGTAAAACCAAAAGTTGTTGACGGAAACAAGTGTATCTCATTTTGGACAATTGAAACCAAAACAGCAACGATCCCCGAAGAAACCCGTAAAAACATTTCCGGCTGGGCTTACGGCTGCGATATATGCCAGGATGTTTGTCCGTGGAATAAGAAAGTTGTTAGATGTTAGATGTTAGATGTTAGAGGTTAGATTTTAGCAGAAAGCGAAAAGTAAATCCGCAACTATTTATATTCTAAATTCTATTTTCTATATTTTATTTTCTACATTCTATTTTCTAAAGCCGAGCCAACAGGCGGAATTGAACCGCCGACCTATTCATTACGAGTGAATTGCTCTACCACCTGAGCTATGTTGGCTTTGCAGTAATGACGAATAAGTCGGATTAATCTTTGTATTCGACAAAAAGATTTTTTGCAACTTCATTGCCGATTATTTTTTCTTTACCATTTAATGTTATGGTTATTGGTCCGTTGAATGGAGCAATTTCAATTACCTTGAGAAAAACTCCGGGGATAAGCCCTGATTTTTCAAGATAATCTAAAAGCTTTGGGTCTGAATCACCGAGACGTCTAATCATAACTTCAGAATTTTCATTGACTTCAGTAAGGATTGCTTCCTGATAAAGCGGTAATTTACCATCTTTTGTAGGTATGGGATGACCATGCGGGTCAAACTTTGGGTCGCCTAATATGTTAGTAATCTTTTCGGCAAATTCCTCAGAAATGAAATGTTCGAGGCGGCATGCTTCATCATGCACTTTTTCAAGAGAAAACCCAAGTTCCTCTTTTAAATAAAGTTCGAGCAATCTATGGAACCTGATAATTTCAAGAGCGACTTTTTCACCAGCTTCTGTCAGCTTCACACCTTTATAAGAACTGTAATGGACAAGTTTCATATCGGCAAGCCGTTTAATCATTCCGGTAACTGACGCACCGGATACCTTCAACTCCTTTGCAATGTCAGTTGTTGAAACTAAACCGCCTTCCTGAAGCTTATATATGGTTTTTACATAATCCTGTACTGATTGACTTAACATATTATTTTACTCATTATAAAACATAATAAACTGCAACTTAATCATTTTTTTTAGTAATATAAAATAAAATATTAATAAAAACTAAATTTTGTGAAAATTAAGTTGCTTACTTCGGGCTTAAAAGAATGGATATTATAAATTTAATAGGTTAAAAATATCATTAATTAACATAAATTTGTCGGCGTGGCCGGATTTGAACCGGCGACCCCTACTACCCCAAAGTAGTACGCTAAACCGGGCTGCGCCACACGCCGAAATTTTTAAGAACGCAAAAATAAGAAAAAGTTAATAATAAACAATTATTTCTGTTAATATTAATTCTCTTATTCAAAAACAGTAACCGCATTTGCCTTTAGGGAAGAAAGCCGAAGCATCTCTTTGGCATTATCGAAAATATCATCCAATGCTTCATCTTTACCAAGTTGTGCTATGCCTATGCTAACCGTTACATTGAAACTGTCATTTTTAATTTTTACGATTGATATTGCAACATCCGACCTCAATCTTTCAGCCCATGACTTTGCATCATTAACGGCTACATCTATCAAAACAACACCAAATATATTTGAACCGGCTCTACCCAGCAAATCATAAGGTCGAATTTTGCTTTGTATGATTTCAATAACATGTTGTAAAACAACATTTGACCTTTCGGGATAATTTTCCGGGTCAATTGCCTTGTATTTATCTGTTTGAATAAGACAAAGTGTCATAGGATAGCCAAAGTCAATGCTTCTCAGCACTTCTTCATTTAATCTCCTCATAAAAGCAGGGGTATTAAGCAATCCCGATTGAGGGTCAAAAATCATTCCTTTGTTAAGCATGTCGGCTAATTGCAGTTGTTCTATTACAGAACCTGCATGTGAAGCCAAAGTTTTCAATATGTTTACTTCGTAAGGAGTAACATCCGCCCCATTAACACCTTCGACAAACAAAGCACCATAAGTACCCGAAAGAGATGATAAAGGAATGGAAATGAAAAATCCTGAATCGAGTTTTTCTTCTTTATCGCTTATACGGACTTGCTCAGAAATGTTTGGTACGTTTACAATGATTTTATTATTTGTAATTGATGTACCTGCAAGGGATTGTTTTGATACCAATGAGTTAGCTTCGATTTTTCCCGGATAGTTATTGTTTTTTGTATTGAATACTACCCATTGATTAATATCAGGGTCAAAGCCGATGACACCGCTAATGGCATTTTCAAAAACACTAAAAGCAGAATTCAATAAAGAATCATAAAGACCTTTTATGTTTAATTTATCAGTGTTTAACATCTCCCTAAACTGATTGACTGCGGTCAAAGTTCTCGAATCCTGCACTAAATCATATTTTGCAGTATAGCTTTTAACAAGGTTGCCGATTAATTTGGCAAAATTACCGAATAACCCTACAATTGAAGTATCATAAGAACTCGTATCTTCGGAATCTACACAAAGTACTCCAATTATCGAGTTATTGAAAAACACAGGCATACCAAAAAATGAAGCAACACCTACTGATTTAGTATAATAAGGAATCAAATCCAATTCTGCGCTTGGACTAATTTCCGTGAGAATTTCAGGTTTCATATTTTTTGAAATCTGGCTGACAATGTCATTGCCGAAAGGTATTCTTCTTCTTGCGGCAATCGAACCGGGGACATCAGAATCGAATGCTTCTATGATTAATTCTTTTCTGTCCGAATTTACTAAAATAAATATTGCTGTTTTGGTATTCGTAACTCCTCTTGCAATTTTTAAAACTCTGGTTAGCAAATACTCAAATTCTTTTCTTGGTTCCATCCCAAGTGCAGGGTCGGTTTCCATCAAATCTGCAATAGGAATATCAATCTTCTCGATTTTATAATCCTGATTAATTATTATCTCAGGTTCTTCAATTATTTGCTTACTTGCAAAAACACTTTCCCTTGCCTCAGTTTCGATAATGGGAGTTTTTGGTTCGATAGTTAATTTTTCATCTGATTTATTATCTTTAGCGATAACCTTAATACCAGAATCTTCGTCTTCGAAAGTAAAATCATTTAGCTCAGATAAATCTATTTTTAAAGGTTTTTCCTCAATTTTTATTTGCTCATAATTTTTTTGCGGTTCTTCAGTGTTTTCATCGAGTAGTCTGAACCCTTCCTCGTCGGTAATTTCCTTTTTAAAATCCTTTTTATCCCTAATGATTTCTTGAGTTTGCTGATGTGTTCTTCCCGGAAAATCTTCAATAATAACACGTTTGGCTTTTTTATCTTTACTTTCTGTTGTCCTGACATCATCCGTATTTGCCTTGGTTCTGAGTTTATTTGAGCCCAACATTAAATTTATCCGGTAAGAAATAATCATAACAAACCGGACAATGCCCAAAATGGACAGCGAAATTCCAATAATTTTCATCGAGACCAAATCCACAAATATGGCTATGAGAAATCCCAAAATAACCAATCCTAAAGTAACGAGGTCGCCGACAGTGAGTAATTTTTTGAAATCTATATTCTTCATAAACTTAATTTATAATTATTTAATTTCTTCCGTAATAATTTTAATTTGTAATAACATAATCTCCAAAATTAATTAATTATAATATATTACACTAATATAATAGAAAAAATATCACTTAAACAGCAACAACTGTCTATTCTCCCTCACTTATTAACAATAATCTTAAATGTTTCACTAAAATTCGCAGACTCGATTTTCAGGAAATAACTCCCTGACGATAGATCACCTAAAAACAAGTTTTCGTTTATTGAACCCGGCTCATAAAATTGACTTTTTAGATTTGAAATTAATAAACCTGAAATATCATATAAATTGAAATCTAATTGAGTTGGAAAAGATAAATTAAAGTTTACTGTTAATGAATTATTTGTTGGATTAGGATATAGAGTTTCAATATTATCTTTTGGTTCATGAATACCGGTAGTAATGAAGTTGAATAAAACTAATCCCGGTCCTCCACCAGCAGCTATGTATTTATTGTTTTTTGTTATCTTTACCCCCCCAGCGAATGCACTTTCCCAGAAGCTAATAGTTCGAACAACTTTTATATCAGCTAAGCTATATATTGTAATTTTATTTGAGTAATTTGGAAGGATGTTGCCAGATAGTGCTAAATATTGTCCATCAGGAGAAAAAGCTATACTTGCAACACTGCTTGCAACTCCCGGGATAGTGTTAATAATTTCGTGAGTCTGTGTGTTCATTATTGCAACTGCTTTGCCGAATTCACTTGTCATTGAAGCTAATAAAATTCCGTCATCACTTAATCTTAATATTCCGCCAACAATATCACTTCGATAGTCCATCTGTAAGGTATGCACATTTATAAACATTAATTCTCCATGATAATTTCCTTGTCCAATATCTATTGATAATGATACAATTATATCTTGTCCATCTTTACTAAAGACGAAATCTCCCACTATAGCTGTTCTTGTTTCATTTCCGAATTTATTAATAAATTTTATAATTGTATCTGTTTGATTATCTATCAAATACAATCCATTTATATTTGAAGCGGTTACAGCTATAGTTCGCATATCTTCAGAAACAGCTAATCTGGAATAGGCGGGATTAAATGGTAGTTTTGGTAATTTAATTGTCTTTAATATTTCAAATGAAACAGAGTTAATAACATCAACAAACGGAAAAACATTGTTAACGCTATCTGGTGTTTCTCGTACAGCAAAAATTAAAGAATTATCACTGCTATATTCTGCATCAAGATAACCGGGTAATTGTTTAATCTGTGTTCCAGACTGTGTATCGAAAATAATAATTCCACCACTTCCGACAGTAAGTATCTTGCTGTCATCGTTTGAAAATTCCAAACGGGATATGTCATGTGTCCATCGCATCCAGACGGTATCAAGTTGCGGTTCTTGTGCCTGTAGGGACACATTGCAATGTGTCCCTACCAGGATAGCTAATAAAATCATCAATTTTGTTTTCATTTTAACTCCAATTATATTTATAATAATCATCGTCTTCCCATTTAATCGGATTGTTGTGTAAGTATTGACGTATTTTATACAAATCATTATCATTACGGATTATGTGTTCGTAATAATTTCGTTGCCAAACAGGAACGGCAGGTGTTTGACGTAATATGTTGATTTGTTTGGTCACCGTTGCTTTGTATAATTTAACAATTGTCGGAATTGAATTTTTTGTTGATTTACCGAATGATTCCTCCTGTCGTAGGGACACATTGCAATGTGTCCCTACATCGGGGGGTTCTATTATAATTATCCCATGTATATGGTTAGGCATTATTACAAAATAATCTAATTCAATATTTTTCCTGATTTCTTTTGTTCGTATCCATTCGGCTTCTGCTATCTTCCTGTATTCATTCAAAATCACCTCACCATTTTGGATTACTCCAAACATACATTCCTTGTCATGTGTGCAAATTGTAATATAATACCAATTTGGTTGGGAATAATCATATTCCTTGATTCTTATTGATTTTCTGTTATGGTTAATTATTCTATCCATAAATTATTACATTTTCAAAAATAATAATCTATACATTCACAACGTAAACTATTTTTTAGCTTAAAGTTTAAAGCAGAAAGCCAAAAGCATAAAGAACTAATTCACTAATGAACTAAAGTACTCAAAAACTAAAGAACTCATTAAACTTATTAAACTTATTGAACTCATCTCATCCTTCGACAAGCTCAGGATGACTTAATAATTAATTACCCCAAACTTGGTAAACTACAGAACTATAGAACTACAGAACTAATTAATCACTTTCACTTCCTGTTGTTACCGTCATTCTTTCTGTTTATCAAAGCTTTTACTGGAGCCAATCCCAATGCACTGCCTTCATGAATTGCCTTCAAGACTGCACCGCCACCAGTGAAAATATAATATTGGGGACTGTCGAGAGCGACAATGTATAGTCCGGGAAGAAGCCGTTTAAGTTCCTGCATCGTATCGCCACCGCCATAGAGCTTGACAGCTTTCCTGTTGTGGTCTATCGTTTCGTCCAAAGCTATAGTGCCTTCGTTGAAATGAGGAACATAACCCATTACAGCATTTACAAAAATTGTGGTCGCCTTTGAAAAAACTTCCTGAATTTCCGGCTCGTGAAATGATTCCTTAGCAACGTCGAGAACATAGTTTAAGCTGTCGCCTTCTTTTAAATCATCAACCTTATGCGTTCTGAATTGTCCATCGAACCTTCCTTCCATGGTATCAGACTCAACAATATAGGGCAGTTCAATCAATTTTCCCGGATAAGATTTGGCATACTCTACAAACTCCTTTGCATATTTCAAATCATCATCGCCGACACCCTTAATGCTGATTCCATATTTTGCGGCGAGATAAGCGTTATACATTACACCGCCAAGCACGAGATAATCCGCTTTTTGTATTAATGTGTAAAGAGATTCAATTTTTGTGTCGAACTTAGAGCCGGCAACGACTGCTACGAAAGGTCTTTCGGGGTCGTAAATTCTTCCAAGATTGATTAATTCTTTTTGCATTAAAAATCCAGCATAAGAAGGCAAATATTTTGAAACACCTACAGTCGAAGCATGAGGTTGCCATGAACCGAAAGCGTCATTGACATAAATATCAGCAAGTCCGGCAAGCTGATTAGCGAACCTGTCCTGAGTTTCTTCGTCTCCTTCTTCGCCGAAAAACCAGCGTGTATTTGGCATATAAATCCCGTCAATCGTATGGTCATTCAAATCACGAATAAGGTGGTTAATTGAAGTCTCGATACCCAGATAGCCCAAGGTCCCATGCGGGAAAAACTCGGGAATTTTTAATGATATATGAAGCTTATTTTGAAAATAATTAACGATTGGTTCGACTGAAGAATCATAGGATATATTAATATTTCCCGTTTTTTTGTCCTTTGGTCTTGCAACATGTGTCATTAAGATGATTTTCCCCCCCTTGGCATTAATATAGTATAATGTGCCAAGAGTAGCATCAATTCTGTACGGGTCGTGGATTATCCCTTTTTTCACGACATTATGGTCAACTCTAACAAGCACTACTTTGTTTTTCAGGTCTGCATCCTGAATCAGCGGAATGTTCAAATCTCTGATATCCATTATAAACCTTTCTGTTAATTATTTTTACAATTTTTTTAAAAGAAATCATATAAATATACTTAAAATTTATAAAATACGAATAAAAATAATCTGTTTAAATAAAAAATTTTACTACTAATAATTGCATACCATTATAAATAAATATAATTTTGTAGTTTATATTTAGTTTTATTGGAAAATATTAGTTTTAGGAGAAAAACAATGGCTTATATTCCGAATACGGATGAAGAACGAAAGTTAATGTTAGAAAAAATCGGTGTTAACTCATTTGAAGAATTAGTTAAAAATATACCTGAACAAATCAGATTAAAAAAGTCAATGGCTTTACCTGCTCCGATGTCTGAATTTGAAGTTATGAAACACTTAAGGCAATTGTCACAGAAAAATGTAAATGCAAGCACTCATGTAAGTTTTTTAGGAGGTGGTGCTTACGACCATTTCATCCCTTCTATTGTATTCAGTGTTTTGGAGAAACCGGAATTCAAAACTGCATATACGCCTTATCAGGCAGAAGTTTCCCAGGGTACATTGCAGGCAATGTATGAATTTCAATCAATGGTTTGTGCATTGACAGGCATGGAGGTTTCAAATGCATCGATGTATGATGGTGCTACAGCACTCGCCGAAGCTTGCTTGATGTCAAATGCTCATAACAGAAAAAATGAATTGCTACTTGCAGGGACATTGAACCCTCATTACCGTAAAGTTCTTGAAACGACTTGCAGAGGCAGGAAAATTACTTTCAAAGAATGTGCCTTAGAAGATGGCACTTGTGATTTGAATCTATTGAAAAATTCAATATCTGACAACACATCAGGCGTCATCGTGCAACAGCCAAATGCTTATGGCAACCTTGAAGATGTAAATGAAATTGAGAAAATCACTCATTCAAAAGACATTATGTTCATTGTATCGTTTGACCCAATATCGCTTGGTTTAGTGAAGGCACCCGGCGAATATAATGCAGATATTGCCGTTGCAGAGGGACAATCATTGGGAATTCCATTGAACTACGGAGGACCATATCTTGGCTTATTTACTGCTAAACAGAAATTCGTTAGAAAAATGCCCGGCAGACTATCCGGTGTTACAAAAGATGCCGATGGCAACAGAGGTTTTGTCTTAACTTTACAAACCCGAGAGCAACAGATAAAAAGAGAAAAAGCAACATCGAATATCTGCACAAATCAGGGACTGTTTATGCTTGCCGCAACTGTCTATATGTCAACAATGGGAAAGCAAGGAATCAAGGAAGTTGCAGAGCAAAGTTACCATAAAGCACACTATTTGGCAAAAAAGATAAATGAAATACCCGGATTCTCCTTGATGAATGAGAAACCATTTTTCAGGGAATTCTTAGTAAATACTCCTGTTGCTCCATCTGAAATTCTTAAAAAAGGAGAAGAGCATGGCTTTTTGGCAGGAGTAGATACCAATCGCTTTCCAGAATGCAAAAAAGGATTACTCATTGCGGTAACCGAGAAAAGAACAAAAGCAGAAATGGATAATTTTATTGAATTTCTTAAGATATTTTCAAAGTAAATCCTATGATGGATAATAATTCATTTGGAGAATTTATTGATAAGCTTTCCCGACTAAAAGTTAAAAGAAAAGCTCTGATTGCCGGCATAGCAGTTGCTATTGCCGGTGCTTTTTTTATGTTTTCTCCTTATGGTATTATCAAGAGCATAAAACTTGCACATCAAAGAACTGAATCATACAAAGAACTTCTCGATATGAAAAAAACAAATGATTCATTAAGAAAAAAAATAATTGAAATCAGAACCGACACTTTGGAAATCGAAAGAATTGCAAGAGAAAAATACGGTATGATTAAACCCGGAGAAAAGGTATATATTCAAAAAAAAATATTGCAAAAAAATGAAGATTAATACCTGAAATTATGTTCATCGGTGTTGATATAGGTGGAACAAATATTAAGTGCGGTGTTGTTGATTCTTCCGGCAGCATTCTCATGAGCAATTCTTTCAAGACTGAGACCGGAATGGGACCATCATGGAATCTGAGACAAATAAAAAATTATATATTTGATATGATTGGCTATTATCCGTCTGTTCAATCTATTGGAATTGGAGTTCCGGGAATAATTGATAAATCCGGTTTATTGCATGTATCGCCAAATCTTCCCGAGTGGCATGGATTAAACATTCATGATGATTTAAAAAAAGATTTCAATCTGTTTATTGTAGTTGATAACGATGCCAATGCCGCCGCTGTCGCCGAACTGGAAATTGGTTCAGGCATAAATTACAATGACTTTATTTATGTAACTTTGGGTACGGGAATTGGTGGTGCCATAATTATAAATAAGACAATTTTCAGAGGAACCCATGGCGGTGCCGGAGAAATTGGTCATACGATAATCAATTACGATTTAATTAATGAAAAAATTCAATCCTACAGGCAAGGTACACTCGAAGAGTTGGCAGGCAGGAAGAAAATTATTTCGAATTACGAATTACGAACCACGAAAGATGCTTTAATCAAATCAAGTAATGTTGAAGAAGTTGATGTATTTTACATTGCAAAAGCTGCACAAGAAGGAGAGAAAGAAGCTATTGAGTGTTTAAGGGAAAAAGGAGAAATAATCGGTATTGGATTAGCTTCTGCTATGAACTTGCTTGACATACCTGTTGCGATTATTGGTGGAGGGATTTCTCAATCTGGAGATATTTTGTTTGATGCAATCCGAAAAACAATAAAACAACGCTCTTTGCCGACTATATCAGAAAGATTTGATGTTAAGGAGGCACATTTTAAAAGTGATACAGGAATTATTGGTGCGGCAATGCTTGCTGCAAACAAATTGAAAGAAAATAAAAGATGAAGTTAATAATCAAAATATTTATTTCTGCACTTTTATTAATTACTAATTACGAATTACTAATTACCAATGAATTATCAGTACCTGATAACGTAAAACAGATAACGGATAACGAAATCTCTCAACTCCCAGCTCACAACTCTCAACTCATCGCTCAAAATGACAGTATAAAAACCATTGATTCTGAAATTGATACTTTGAAGCCAAAACCTTTGGATGATTTTGTTTCAAACACAGCTATTTCAAAAAAGAAATATGAAATGGCAAAATCCCCAACTACTGCTGTTTTACTTTCATTGTTACTGCCAGGAGCAGGGCAATTTTATAATGAGTCTTATTGGAAAGTTCCTTTATTTCTTAGTGGAACCGGAGTACTGACTTACTTGATAATTGACAATAACATCAAGTATAATGATGAGCAAAAAAAATATGATTTAATGGATGACAATGATGCTAATAGAAGCAGACAGAAAATAGTAAAAGAATTTTATAGAGACCAAAGAGACCAGGATGCATTTTATTTGTTAGGAGTTTATATCCTTGCAACAGTAGATGCATACGTTGGTGCTCATTTATATGATTTTAATGTATCTGATGATTTAACCTTAAAGCTAAGAACTGATTTTAAAAACGGTTTCAGAGTTGGTTTTAGTTTAAACTGGTAATTATACTGCTTTTATAACCACGATAGTCATATCGTCAAATTGAACAGATTCAGATGTGAAATCCTTTATGTTTTTCAAAATCTCATTGCGAATATATTCGGAAGATTTATCGGTATTTTTTCTTAATATTTTTACCAATCTTTCATTTTGGAACTCCTGACCATAATTATTCCTTGCATCCAAGACACCGTCAGTTACAAACAGAAAAATATCGTCCGTATTATAATGTAATTGTCTTTCTTCAATGTGTTCGTTAAATAATTTGCTTTTTGCCATTCCGAGTACAATACCATTTGGTTGTATCACGGCAACATCTTTTGTTTTACTGTTTAAGTAGTACATTGGTAAGTGTCCAGCTCTCGATAAAGTGATGCTTTTATTCTTCGTATCGAAGATTGTGCAGATAGCCGTAATAAAAGAATTTTTCTCGAGATATTTATACAATAATTGATTTGACCTTATAAAAAGCTCCTTCGGCGACAAATCAAACTCATGCAATGTCCTCATTATCCCCTGTGCTTTTGACATATATAAAGCTGCAGAAGTACCTTTGCCAGAAACATCACCAACAATAACAGTTAAATGACCGTTCTTCGGCAGATAGTCGAAGAAATCGCCGCCAACTTCGTGGGCAGGAATGGAAATCCCGGAAACATCCAAGCCGGTAACATAAGGTATATTTTTTGGTAAGGAAGCCAATTGGATTTTTCTTGCCAATTCCAACTCGTGTTTGATTCTTTCCTGCTGAGTCAATTTTTCATATAAAAATACATTTTCAACTGCAACAGAAATCTGTCCGGAGATTAAATTAAGAAATTCAATATCTTCAAGATTGTATGGAGCTTCCGAAAGCTTATCACCGACCATTAATGAGCCGACAATCTTGTCCTTAGAACGTATAGGTATTACATAACGAAAATCGCATTTTTGATAAATCTCCCTCATTGAGTCTTCAAGGTAATCAACCCTGAATTCCTTTTTGAATTCTCTTATGTTGGCTATCTGCTTTGAAGCAGTATATTTGCAATATTCCTTAATGCTATCATTGTAATAGCCGTGAAAATATGAAGTAATAACTGTTTCCTCATTCCGATAGAAGATAATACCTGCTTTTTTCAGATAAACGAGTTCCACTAATTCATTAATGATATTCTTGGAAAGTTCATCCAAAGAAATTGTTTTATCGAGAATTTCTGAAAATTCAGACGAAGCCCTTCTGTAATCAAATCTCGTTCGGTAATATTTTCTGTCCAGATAATTTTGTCCTTTTCTATTGATATATTTAAAAATAAATGCTCCGGCAATTGAAACAAGTATCATGCAAACATTATGATACACGTCAGACATTTCAGTAGACAATGGTCTTTCTAAAACTTCAATTGTTGTTCCTGTAAAATGTAAATTCGGGACATGAATGTTCAACTTAGCTATAAGTGTGATTATATAAATTATCACACTAATAAGTAATATCTTCCAAAGGGTAGAAATAAAAATATACTGAATGTTTTTTCTGATTCTAAATTCCAAATTTAAAAGTTTATATCTTCCTATTGTATATACTAAGGCAAATGGAATGAGAATTAATTCGATAATATAAATTACATTAAAGAAAGCAATCCCCTTAATCGCCATAACTAAAGTGATAACAGCTGTTATTAAAATAAGAAGGAAAACATAATTAATTGGTTTGCTCAAGCTTGACTCTTCCTTTGAGCGATGCTTCCTAAATATTAAAAGGACTATAAAGTAATATAGCAAAAATAATGGTAGGTAAAACTGCAGGATAAGTAATATAGTTGTATCTAATTTTAATGATTTTAAAACAAATACGTTTAATACTGCTAAAAGGATGAAAGTCCCACCGAAAATATAGGGTACCCATAACACCCATTTTGATTTTAATAAATCCTGCCTCACTCGTGGGAAAAATACTAATGAATTTACTAGCAATGAAAATCCCAAAGCCGGTGTGAAAACAAACAAGAAAAATGTATGATACTGAAAAACTCCGTAGGTTCTGACAGGGATTAAAAATGCAGAAATATAGTAACCAATTAAAATTAAAGAGCTTCCAAGAAGTCTTGCTGTTTTAATTTCCGGTCTGCTTTGTGTTAAAACAATTCCTAATAAAAAATAGAATATTGCAATAATGAATAATAAAAGATAGTTTACAGAAACCTGGAATCTGACAATTTGTATTTTACATTCAAATGTTTGGTTATTTCTTAATATTTCATACCTCAGGTAACTTCCCTTCTCCCCTTTAACAATAAATTCATTTGCTTCAAATGCGGTTTTAAAAGGTTCCCCGTTGACTTTAACAAAGTAATCACCAACTCTTACTCCTGCTCTTTCAGAAGCACCTCCTTTTTCTACATAACCGACAAAAACAGCAGAATTAAGATATCTGATAAAATCACGAGGAATATCTTTTTTACATACCCTTACAACTTTATAATTAAAAAAACCGCTTCTTGATCTTGAAAAATCTTTATTGATGATTCTGGTATCAGCATAAACAATGTCAACCGAATCTTTTTCCTGATTCTTATACAAAAGTACAAATAGCTCACTTGTATCTTTGGGTATTTTACCATTAACTTTAACGATTAAGTCGCCAACATCAATTTTACACTGAATTTTTTTCTTAGCCAAACAACCTTCAAGTTTAGCTTTAATTGGCTTACTGACATAAAATCTTGTAGGTAAATCAGAATAATAATTTTCATCGGTTTTTGTAGTTACCATCATGATAAAATTGCTAATATCCAATGACAATAGGATAAATGCGGCAATACCTATAGCAATTCGATAAAGTACAGTATGTGCTTTTCTCTGAAACAATATACAAAACCGGTTATTATTATTTTGTTATTTTCTATATAACGAAATTAATAATAAAAATGTTTCAAATATGAATTTATTTATCACATTCTTTGTTATTTTATTTCATAATGAAACAATAAACCAGTATTTGTATAAAAAAAGCTGATCTAAAGAGAACAGCTTTTTATGTAATAACTTATTATAACAATCTTAAGATTCAGCAGGAGCCGATGCTTCAGCTTCAGCTTTCTTTGCTTCTTCCTCGGCTTTCTGTTTTGCTTCCTTTTTCTTTTTCCTCTCTGCTTTGTCTTTGTGATATCTTTCGTTCACTTTTTCTTTGTGAAGTTTGACTGCTTCTTCAATTTCAACCTGATTTTTTCCTTTGAAAGCCAAAGCTCTCCTTAGAAGGATCCCTTCGTAGCTTAAAAGGTTTCTCACAATCGGAGTCGGCTGGGCACCGGCATTGAGCCAGTAAACAGCTCTGTCAGGGTCAATAGTAATTGTTGAAGGTTTAGTGTTTGGGTCATAGAAACCCAATCTTTCCAAATAAGCGCCGTCTCGCCTTTTGCGGCCATCTATTGCTACTACATCGTAGACTGCGAAGTGCCGTCTTCCCTTACGTCTTAAACGTAATTTTACCATGTTATTATTCCTTTATAAAATTAATATTATATTTATTACAATGAACCTAATCATTTTCACTTTATTTTACTTCTCCATTTCATCCTTCGACAAGCTCAGGATGACGGCTTTAGAAAAAAGAACATAGAAAATAGAAGATAGAAAATAGTATTTAAATTTTCCTTAAAACTTTTTAACTTTTAACTTTCAAACTTTATTACTTTCTACTATAATCATCCTTCGACAAGCTCAGGATGACGGCTTTAGAAAAAAGAACATAGAAAATAGAAGATAGAAAATAGTATTTAAATTTTCCTTAAAACTTTTTAACTTTTAACTTTCACACT
>Ga0172369_10000055_pt1 | contig 146734 bp, 134 predicted proteins | sample LakKiv25m_FD_114539 | JGI IMG/M metagenome (GOLD analysis project Ga0172369, IMG submission 114539) | Freshwater microbial communities from Kabuno Bay, South-Kivu, Congo - kab_022012_11.25m | ecosystem: Environmental > Aquatic > Freshwater > Lake | place: Democratic Republic of the Congo... | reverse complement strand
TTCCTTGATCAGACACAATCGGTTCTGAACAGCAAAAATATAATGCACGAATAACTGGGTGTAGGTATTTGCCATGCTTATTAATTTGTTAATGTCCTACGGACAATATAGCGCCATAGACTATCTATTTCTATTGATCTTGAAGCCCTACGGGCTAAACAATATACAATTTCTATTCTCGTACGAAAATAAGAATGTATTTCATGAATTTTGGGGATATGAGTTTTCAGGATTACTTTCTGTCTGGCACATCAAATTATTATTTAGCCGGTACATATTGCCATTTTAAATAATTTTGAAGCTTTTAATAATCATGATGAACAGGATTACCGGATTATTCAATATCAAATATCCTATCATTCAGGCGGGAATGATATGGTGCAGCGGATGGAAACTGGCTTCGGCGGTAAGCAACGCCGGCGGACTGGGGCTGATCGGTTCAGGTTCGATGTATCCTGAAATTTTACGCGAACATATAATTAAATGTAAAAAAGCCACCGATAAGCCGTTTGGAATAAATGTTCCGTTACTCTATCCGCAAATTGATGATCATATTAAGATCATACTGGATGAAAAAGTGAAAATAGTTTTTACCTCCGCCGGTAATCCCAAAAGATTTACCTCCTTGCTTAAGGACAATGGAGTAACAGTAGTTCATGTAGTAGCCAATTCGAAATTTGCTGTGAAATGCGAAGAATCAGGTGTTGATGCGGTTGTAGCGGAAGGATTTGAAGCCGGCGGGCACAATGGAATTGAAGAAACCACAACTTTTTGCCTGATTCCCCGGATAAGAGAATCCATTTCACTGCCATTAATTGCGGCGGGCGGAATAGCTACAGGCAAAGGTGTGCTTGCGGCTTTTGCACTCGGCGCAGAAGGTGTTCAAATTGGGAGCCGTTTTGCAGCATCTTTAGAATCATCAGCCCATGAAAATTTTAAAATGGCGATGATCAATTCTTCCGAAGGCGACACAAAGCTTGTTCTTAAAAAAATTATCCCGGTAAGGATAATGAAAAATAAATTTTATCAGCAGGTACAGGACGCTGAAGATAAAGGCGCTTCTGCTGATGAACTCAGAGTGCTACTTGGTAGATCCAGGGCCAAGCTTGGAATGTTCGATGGCGATCTGGATACCGGAGAATTAGAGATTGGGCAAATTTCGGCAAACATTAAAGAAATTAAACCTGCCGCTCAAATCATAGAAGAAATAGTTACTGAATTAGAGTTGGCACGGAAACAATTATCCAAATTTTCGTTTAAGTAAAAAATGATTGTTATTTGAGGCTGGTTGATTATTTGGAGGATAATTATCTATTTTTGGAAATTCTGGATTGCTTAAGTTTTTTACACCATACAAATTTTTATTACATGAATTTTGAATTTACCGAAGAACAACTTATGATCAGGCAGGCGGCAAGAGACTTTGCCCAAAGAGACCTTCTTCAGGATGTGATTGAACGGGACACCCAAAGTATTTATCCGGAAAAGCATATTCAAACCATGAAGGAACTTGGCTTTCTAGGGATGACAATTGATCCTTCCTTAGGTGGTGGGGGAATGGATACAACCGCCTATTTGCTTGCTGTTGAAGAGATTTCAAAAGTAGATGCCTCTCTGAGTGTCATCATGTCGGTACACAATTCGCTGGTATGTTATGGGATTGACAAATTCGGTTCGCCCGAGCAGAAAGAAAAATATCTGCGGCCTATGGCAAAGGGTGAAAAATTAGGAGCGTTTCTGCTTTCTGAACCGGAAGCCGGATCGGATGCTACCATGCAAAGGACTCTGGCAGAAGACAAAGGCGATTATTATTTAATCAATGGAACAAAGAACTGGATTACAAGCGCCAAACATGGAGATGTTTACATTGTTATAGCCCAAACCCATCCGGAAAAAAGACATCATGGGATTAATGTGTTCATTGTCGAAAGAAAGTCTCCCGGAATAAGTTTGGGACCCCATGAGGATAAAATGGGAATGCGAAGCTCCGACACACATTCGGTAATGTTCACCGATGTAAAGGTTTCAAAGGAGAACCGGATTGGGGAAGACGGATTCGGATTTAAATTTGCAATGCGGGCGCTTGAAGCCGGAAGGATCGGGATTGCTGCTCAGGCAACCGGAATTGCTGCCGGAGCCCTGGAGAGGGCGATTCGTTACGCAAAGGAAAGGAAAGCTTTCGGAACTGAGATTGCCAGACATCAGGCAATAGCATTTAAATTAGCAGAAATGGCTGTGAAGGTTGAAAATGCAAGGAACCTATACTTAAAGGCTGCCTGGCTCAAGGACCACGGAAAACCCTTCAGCATTGCCGGGTCCATGGCTAAATTATATGCCGCTGATATGGCGATGGAAGTCACCACTGAGGCAGTTCAGATACATGGTGGCTATGGATACGTGAAGGAATACCATGTCGAACGTCTGATGCGTGAAGCCAAGCTGACCCAAATTTATGAAGGGACTTCAGAAATACAAAAAATTGTTATTTCAAGAGCTCTTCTGAATGATTTCTAACCATGGGAATTTACCTGGATTAATAACAAAGAGTTTTTATCTTTGCCCTTCGATTTTTTATTTTACAAAAAATATTAAAAATGAAAATTTTAATTTGTATCAGCAATGTTCCTGATACCACAACCAAGATCAGGTTTGTGAACAATAATACGGCTTTCGATACTGCCGGCGTTCAATGGATCATCAATCCCTGGGATGAGCTTGCTTTAACACGTGCTTTGGAACTGAAGGAAACCAATGCCGGGGTGGTGGAAAAAGTGACCGTAATAAATGTCGGCGGCCCGGTTACAGAATCAACTATAAGGAAAGCCCTTGCCATCGGAGCGGATGATGCAATTCGAATAAATGCAGAACCAAAGGATGCTTTTTATGTGGCATACCAAATAGCAGAAGCTGTTAAAAATGAGGGTTATGATATTATTATTGCCGGGATTGAATCAAGCGATTATAACGGATCAGGTGTGGGAGGAATGGTCGCTGAATTGCTGGGGATTACATCTGTTTCCTCTGTATCAAAAATAGAACTGGAAAACGGAAGTATTGTTTTGCAGAGAGAAATTGACGGGGGATCTGAAGTCATTGAAGTTCAACCTCCCTTTGTGTCAATTATTCAGAAAGGAATTACCAAAGAGCCCCGCATTCCTTCGATGAGGGGGATCATGATGGCGAGGACCAAGCCGTTAAAAGTGTTGGCTCCTTTTACAACCGAAGCCCATACTGAATTTATTGATTATATTTTACCTCCGGCAAAATCAGCATGTAAATTGATTGACCCGGAGAATATGAAGGAACTGGTTCATTTATTACATACCGAAGCAAAAGTGATTTAAGAATTATTGCCATAGGTTTCAACCGATCGTTGGCAACAAAAAAATAAAAGATTATGTCAGTTTTAGTATTTACTGAGAATTGGGATGGAAAATTCAAAAAATTAAGTTTTGAGCTGATTTCATACAGCTCGGAACTTGCAAAACTTATGGGTACAACAGTCACCGTAATTTCAATAGGTAATGTTTCTGAAGAAGAAATAAGTAAACTTGGAAACTATGGAGCGGCAAAGGTACTCAGGGTTGAAAATGATAAATTGAAATACCTGGTCAATTCTGCTTATGGTTCGGCCATCTTTCAGGCGGCACAAAAAGAGAATGCTGATGTTGTGATTCTGAGTAATAATTTTACAGGCAAAGCGCTTGCTCCCAGGCTTTCGGTAAAGTTAAATGCCGGGCTGGTGGCCGGAGTAACAGCTTTACCATCAGGTTTGAGCCCGTTTGTTGTAAAGAAGAAAGCTTTTACCGGCAAAGCCTTTGCTAATGTCAAAATAAATTCACCAAAAAAAGTACTGACCCTGTCACAAAATTCTTTTGGTGTAATTGAATCAAAAAACACCCTTGCTATTGAATCATTTGCTCCTGATTTTTCAGAAAAGGATTTCGGAATGGTCGTTAAAGACAGCACAAAACTGACTGGTAAAGTTTTGCTTACGGATGCTGATATCGTTGTTTCGGGTGGGCGCGGAATGAAAGGCCCTGAGAACTGGGGTCCGATAGAAGAGCTGGCCGGATTACTAGGTGGTGCAACTGCATGCTCAAGGCCTGTATCGGATGAAGGCTGGAGGCCTCATTCGGAGCATACCGGCCAAACCGGAAAAATCATTGCACCCAATCTATATATCGCAGCAGGAATCTCCGGCGCCATTCAGCACCTTGCCGGTGTAAACTCTTCAAAATGCATCGTTGCAATCAATAAAGACAAGGATGCTCCGATATTTGAGGCTGCTGATTACGGAGTTGTGGGTGACGTACTCAAAGTACTTCCCGATCTTGCTAAAGCGGTGAAAGAGTTTAAAGCTGAAAATTGATATTTCGGGGACTTCTCTAATTTATTTTTGTTTATCCGGTTATAATCCTAACGATATAGAGATCAGTTCAGCAAGGTCGTAGTTTTTTATTTCTTCTTCCTTATTCTTGTATTTGATGCCATCGGTTATCATTACCATGCAAAAAGGACAGGCAGTACAAATGATATCCGCTCCGGTGCTGATCGCCTCTTCTGTCCGTTCAATAAATACTTCTTTATCTCCCTTTTCAGCCTCCTTGAACATTTGTCCTCCGCCTGCGCCACAGCAAAGAGCAAAGCTTTTGTGACGTTTCATCTCTACCTTTTCTGACGGAATGGCATCAAGAACATCCCTCGGTGCCTTGTATTCGCCGTTTCCTCGTCCAAGATAACAAGGATCGTGGAAAGTGATCTTCCTTTCTTTAAAAATCCCGTCTGTAATGGTTATTTTTTTCGCATTAATCATACTCCGGAGAAATTGTGAATGATGAATGACTTCATATTTTCCACCAAATTCAGGATATTCATTTAATAGAGTATTATAATCATGAGGACAGCAAGTGATGATCTTTTTTACTTCATAACGGTTCATTACTTCGATATTCATCAGAGCCTGCATCTGGAAAAGCATTTCGTTGCCCGACCGCCGGGCTACATCACCGCTGTCGGATTCTTCAGTTCCCAGGACGGCATAATCAGTTTTCAGATAATCCAGTATTTTAGCAAATTCACGTGTTACTTTCTTGTACCTGTCATCAAACGCGCCAGCTGATCCAACCCAGAACAGGTACTCAGGTTTTTTACCCTGGATACAGAGATCCGCCATTATCGGTACATTAATTTTTATCTTCTGTTCCATAATTTAGTTTTTCAGACCTAAAACTAGTAGTTTAAACTCTTCAAAATCTTCCATAAGCTTTGTTGCATCAAACAATTTTAATAATTCAACTGCATGAACAACTTTGTGGTACTTAATTCCTTTTCTTAAATAAACAATATCATTTAAAAAACCTGATGGATTGTCAATTTCTTTGGCATGTTTTTTAGGAATTTTAGAAGATATTTTCGAACAATAATATTTATCAAGTATACTCGGTTGAGAAAGAAACCAAGCCTCCATTTCCTGAATCATAAAATATACATCTTCAGATCTGATACTTAAACCAATCTTCTCTATATTATCTCTTTTTTTAGATTCTTTCTCGTCAAGATCAATTAATAAATATGGCTTTCTTGAATTTTTATAATTTATAAATTTGTCAATCGCCTGCATCTTTCCATCTCCCATAATGATTCTTGGCATATTACCTTCAAGTTTTTGAGCGAGTAATTTATTAAATCCCTGACGAAGAATACCATTTCGGTTATCGCGTGCACCTTCTATAATCAAAATTTTTTCTTTTACCATCGGTTACCTCCAATATCTCCTTTTCTCCACATTTTGCCGAGGTTATATTCATCGTACCACTTTTCAAATTCTTCCTTTTTAAAACTATTGACAATTGTGGAATTGTCTCCCTCCTTTTCAAAAACTCTCACATGTTCAACTTCGAACGCATCAAGAATATTCTCTGAATGTGTAGCTATTAGCATTGTCGAATTACGAGAAGACTCTTTTATCGCATTTGTTATATTCAGGACCATATCAGGATGAAGACCTACTTCCGGTTCGTCAATACAAATTAATTTACCTCTATCTGGATTATAAAGAATTGAAAGCAAACATAAATATCTTAATGTTCCATCAGAAATATTGGTAACGTGAATTGCGCTATCTAATTTATTTTCATCAAGCATTAACTCAAAATTACCAGAACCCAAAAAATGAAAATCAAATCCTTTGAAATTTTCATTAACATCATTTAATAATTGTACAATTCTCTGGAACTCCTTTTTATGATTTATTTTTATAGTATTTAGTATTTGTGGAAGATTACTTCCATCTGCAAGTAATTTTTTACCTGAAGTAGCTTTCATAGCTTTTCGAATTGGACTATTCGGAGTTGTATCAAAATAATCATAAACCATTAAATCACTAATAGCTTTTCTCAGTGAATCTAGAGGCCAATATCTTTCAGAGTCGAAAATTTTCGATAAAACGAGTTCTTGCGGATCATAATCTATATACTTTACAAACTTAACTTGAGAAAAGACTTCCTCATTTACCCGTTCAGCTATTCTTCCTCTACCATTATTAAAATCGAGATATTTATATCCTTCAATTGTGCCTATTGTTTCATTTATAAAATATTGATTTAGTCCGGATGACTTAATAATAACAATTTTATAACATATATCGTGATTAAAATTATATCCATATTTACTGATAATATTTTTATCGAAGATAAATTCCAGTCCAATTGAGTGTTTAAACTCGCTAATATCCTGTCCTTTGAAAAATATTTCATCTACGCCACCCCATTTTTCTAAAATTAATTCTTTTAATTCACTACCAGAAACTCCAGTTTTAAGTAATCTTATTGCTTTCAGAAAATTTGTTTTTCCTGAACCATTAATACCAACTATAACATTGATATCTTGATTAAGATTGATAGTAGTATTTTTAAAACTATAAAAATTTGTAAGTCTTATCGATTTTATCATAAAATTGTTTTTTACAAAATTAAGAAATATCATTTCTTGTTAATCCTTCAGCCCACAGCATCCTGTCCTGCTGCGAAAACTGCCAGGGTGCCCCGTTGTTTTCAATATTTGTAAAAATGGCATTCAGTTCTCCTGGTGCGGCCGATTGTTCCATAACCAGATATCTTCTCATGTCAACAATGATTGAAGGCTGGTTGATGTTGACAGGGCATTCCTGGGCACAAGCATTACAGGTAGTACAAGCCCATAACTCTTCGGAAGAAATATAATCTCCTATCAGAGCTTTATGATCATCAAATCCTTTCCCAGCCCTGACGATTCCCGGTCCTTTTTCCTTCATACGGGAACGAACATCCATAATGATCTTGCGCGGAGACAGTTTTTTTCCGGTAATGTTGGCAGGACAAACCGCGGTACATCTTCCGCATTCAGTACAAGTGAGCGAATCCAGATAATTTTTCCACGTTATATCTTCAACATCCTTTACCCCAAACCGGCTGATCACTGCTTCGGAATTCTCAGCCGGGGTGCTGAAGGCGGTATCAGGATTCATCATCATTTTCACTTCTTTTGTGATTTCCGGCATATTATACAAGTAACCAAGCGGTTCGAGACGCGAAAGGAAAACATTCGGAACCGACATAAACACATGGAAATGCTTGGAATAGGGTAAAACATTTGCAAATAAGAAGATCAGCAGGATATGCGACCACCAAAATATTTCATAAAGATTCAGAAGGATGGGAACACTGAAATAATGTATGTTGATGAATTCTCTTGTCAGGAACATGCTTATCGGATAAACACCGGCAAAATCTGTTTTCTGTGAGTGCAGGATATAATAAACCATATTCATTCCCAGGAGGGAAATCATTAATAAAAATATCAGGGTCAGGGCGATATTGGCATCGAGGTGCGAAATATGTTTCATTTCGATCCCGCTAAAGCGTTTCATATTAGCGAATATTCTTCTTACAAGAAAAACAAGGATGGCAATTGCAATGATAAATGCAAAAATATCACCCGAAGCCATGACGATGTCGTAAAAGATCCCCGAAAAACGAAGAATTTTGTCGGTATTGAAAAGGCCATCAATGATCATTTCGATGCTTCCAATGAGGATGACACAAAATCCCCAGAAAACCAGGGCGTGCAAAAAACCAATAAAAGGAAGCCTGAAAATTTTGGTTTGCCCGAAAGCCACTTCCATCATCATTTTAAACCGCTTTCCATAATTTCCGATGGGATAGGATTTTGTTATCCTGAACCATGAATATATCCTGAGGATGGTCAAGCCAAAAATGCCCAGAGTAAGGGCAACGGTGATAATAAATACAATCTGCCTGGTCATAATATGTCAATTAAAAACATTACAATTTTATGAAAATTAAAATTAAGAATTGAAATAAATTACTGATGTAACTCATTTCTAAAACGTTAATATTCGTTAAAAACAAAATAATCCTCAATGTCAAAACGTACTTTTGTGAACGTGAACCGTAAAAGTTTTATATTGATCATTGTCGTTATCACACTCGCGTTGATCGGGTTAATGATTATCCAGTCCTTTTGGATCAGGAGCGCTATTACCGTTAAGGAAGCTAATTTTGTCCGTGATGTTAATGAGGCGATTTCATCTGTTGTTTACCGGCTCGAAAAAGAAGAGACTGCACACAGGTTCCAGGATCAGGTGAATTTTATGCAGCAGCAACAATGGATGGAAACCATAGATTCGTTAAACCTTTTGAAAGCGAAGGAAAACAATTCATTTTTCGACAAAACTGATGTAAACAGGTTTTTGAGGAAGTCAAAAATCATGCAGGATATTTTTAATAATGTGTTTTATGATTACAGTAATATTCCTGTTGAGAACAGAGTGGATGTCTTTGTTTTGGACTCGATGATTTCGGGAGCGCTTAAAGTAAAAGGCATTAATACTCTTTATGAATTTGGTATTTTCAGCCCATCACGAAATTTTATGCCGGTTCAAAAAACAGGTAAGTATCCCAAAGAATTACTGAATAACGGTTTCAATTTTACCCTTTTTCCGTCCGATATGTTCAGTAGTCCGGATTACCTGATGGTTTATTTTCCAAACGAAAAAAGGTTTATTATTACACAGCTCTGGGGGACGTTATCTGTCGCAATTGTTTTTATCATTTTGATCATACTTTCGTTTGCTTATACCGTGATTACCATATTGAAGCAAAAGAAAATATCGGATATGAAAAACGACTTTATCAATAATATGACCCATGAATTCAAGACACCTGTTTCGACCATTTCATTAGCTTGTGAAGCGCTGAGCGATAAGGACATTATAAAATCGGAGAATTTATACGAAAACTATATCAGTGTGATCAGTGAAGAAAATAAGCGCCTGGGAAACATGGCCGAAAGAATTTTACAATCAGCCTCTCTTGAGAAAGGCCAGATTTTATTAAAGATTGAAGAACTTGATGTTCATTTGATCATTGTAGAAGCCATCAATAATATTTTGCTTCAGGTTGAAAAAAAAGGCGGTAAAATAAAGACAAGCTTTAATGCCCAAGCTCATTATATCATGGCTGATAAAATTCATTTTACCAATGTTGTTTTTAATCTGCTGGACAACGCCAATAAATACACCCCTTCCAATCCTGAAATTGAAATTTCGACTGAAAATTCTTACAGTGGTATCCTGATCTCGGTAAAAGACAACGGTCTTGGAATCAGCAAGGCGAACCAGAAAAAAATCTTTGAAAAATTATACCGGGTACCTTCGGGGAATATTCACAACGTGAAAGGATTTGGCCTGGGCTTAAGTTATGTAAAAGCGATCGTTGAACAACATGGCGGAAAAATTACCCTGGAAAGTGAAATGAACAAGGGAACCAATTTTATTATATATTTACCCCTAAATTCTAAAAGTTGAAAATTAATCATCATAAATTCAGATGATTCCGAATATCAATAATTTTACCGGATTGAATTCAAAAAATAACAAATCCATGGAAGTAGATAAAATTAAAATCCTGCTTGCCGAAGACGATAAAAACCTCGGCTCTGTACTTACTTCTTACCTGAATGCAAAAGGATTTCCGACTACGCTTTGTGTCAACGGCCAGGAGGCTTTTGACAAGTATAAAAAGGATAAATTCGATTTTTGCATTATTGATGTAATGATGCCCATTAAGGATGGCTATACTTTAACAAAGGAGATCAGGATGATTGACAGCAAAATTCCAATCCTTTTTCTAACAGCGAAATCAATGCAGGAGGATAAAGTGAAAGGATTCGAGCTTGGCGCCGACGACTATCTCACCAAACCATTCAGCATGGAAGAATTGCTACTGCGCATAAGGGCAATTGTCCGAAGGACAACTGAAGCGAAAACCCCTGATCCGAACCGTAACTTCTATGAAATCGGATCATTCCGGTTTGATTATAACCGGCAAATTTTAAAAACTTCAGAAGTTGAATACAAACTAACTTCGAAGGAATCTGAATTGCTCAAAATGCTTTGCGACAATATGAATGACGTTCTCGACCGGAGTGTTGCATTGAAAAAAATATGGCAGGACGACAGTTATTTTAATGCGCGCAGCATGGATGTGTACATTACCAAACTCCGTAAATTTCTCAGGGCAGATCCGGGTATAGAACTGATCAATGTGCATGGAATTGGATTTAAGTTGGTGGTAAATCCCTGATTAGAATTATGGTGTTTTATTTATTGACCAGAAAAGTTATTCCTAACAACTCGAACTTTAGAATTTTAACCTAATTTCAATTTTCATTCGGCAAACTTTCATAAACAGAAATAAGCTCTGTTTGTTTAGTATCCTGACGTATGATATCCCATAAAAGGTCTGATGAAATTCCTTTGGTAGTATTGGTAAGGACGATCAGGACTTTTTCGTTTTTCATATCGCGGATGAAATAGGTCCGAAATCCTTTCCACCAGCCAAAGTGATAAACTGTACTGTCCATATCATTTCGTATCCGCCACCCAAATCCATAGTTGTCTTTCCTCCTCTTTGAATCAGGGCTGCCGGGGGAAAAAGCTTCTTCAAGGACTTCAGTGTCGAGCAAGGCTCCGTTATCTAAAGCCTGGTTAAATCTGAACAAATCCTCAACGGTTGAATAAACTCCCTTGTCGCCCATGACACCGTTCAAATAATTATCCTGCATTTTTACCAGCCTGCCTCCTCTGGTCTGGTACCCGGGAACCCCGACAGATACATAAGGTGGAACAAGGGTATCAGCCGATAAATTATAAATAAAAGAATTTACCATCCCGGCCGGATCGAAAATGTTTTCTTTAACAAACTCATTAAAAGCTTTGCCTGATATGCGTTCAACAACTGATCCCAGAAGTGCATAGTTGGTGTTGCTGTATTGAAATCCCTTGTCCGGTTGGAAATAACTTTCCGGTTTGTATTTTACAAACAAATCTATCATTTCCTCATTGTTGATGGGTTTTTCCGTGCTACAGTGTTCGTCGGCAAGGTAGATATAGTTAGCTAATCCGGATCGGTGGTTTAAAAGCTGACGGATTGTAACTTTATTGTTTGGAAATTCAGGAATAAACCGGGTAATGGTATCATCATAACTGAGTTTACCTTTTTCTTTGAGCAACATGACAGCGGTTGCGGTAAACATTTTAGAAACCGAAGCCAGTTGAAACGCTGAAGCCGTACTTAGCGGTATTTTTTCACCTATATCGGCATAGCCATAAGAGTTCTTAAATATTTCCAGGCCGTGCTCTCCATAGATCACCGTGCCGTTAAAAGCGCCCATCTTATTGTATTTGCTAAATATACTATCAAGTTCTTTTGATTTTTTTTCAGCATACAGATTATGAATATTATAATAGATGTTTTCTCCGGCAGTAAAGGCCTTTTTTGTCATAGGTATCATCACAGTTTCCTTACCGGAAATAAAAAGGATGAATGAAAACAGGAGTAATCCGATTATAATAAAGGTATTTCTTTGTCTCACTATTTTATTACCAATTAATAATTATTTTACATTAGAAACAATTTTCAAAAATACAAGGCTTTTATAAACAGATACTCTGCATTTTGAGTAAAAATTAACAATCTAATGTTAAAAACCAATCAGCCATTTTACGGTATGATAAACTATTGGTTTTATCAATCAATATTCCTGTATTTTTAATTCACCCTTCATTACCAGGAAAGCATTCTCGGCAAGGGCCTCGATGTCATTGATACTCGGATATAGTGCAAAATCAGCCAATTTCCCGACTCTTTTTCTGACATTGCTTAAGAACCTCTCGCTGTGAAAAATATTGCCTGTAAGAATAATTGCATCAACTTCGCCTTCAAGTACGGCCCACATAGCCCCTATTTCTTTCGAAACCTGGTAAGCGCAGGCATCAGAAATAAAAAGTGCTTTATCTTCACCTGCCGACATCAAAGTATTGATTTCATTTAATTCACCTGTGCCCAGATAAGCCGCATATCCACCTTCCATTGTAAGCATTGTTATCAGTTCACTGTGTTTATATTTGCCGCTAAAAGCCAACGCTAATAAGTCCCCGACAGGTAATGATCCCGTTCGTCTCACTGAAAAAGGCCCATCGCCATCGTAGGCATTATTCACATCTATAACTCTCCCCTGGCGGTGCGCCGCCACCGAAATTCCCTCCATCCCGACAGTCACCATAATCAGATTTAATTCCTCATATTTTTTGTTCTGTGCTTTGGCATACTTGCGCGCAAAAAATTTCTGATTCAGGGAATGGAAAATGGACTTTCTCTTAATCAATGGATGACCCGAAATCCTTGCAATGTCATCCATTTCATCTACCGAAACCGGATCGGCAAGAATAGGAACTGCTTTTATTTTTTGAGCAATTTCATAAGCAATCAAACCTCCAAGGTTGGTATAAAGTAATCCTTCGGTGCCATTTTTCAAATCAAATAACATCCTTTCATTGACCTCATAAACGCCTGCATTGGTAGGCTTTATAGAACCCCCTCTGCCAACGATATATTCAATATCGTCTAACTCTGCATCATTATCCTGCAGTTCATTCATGATGACATTAGTTCTGAACTTAAGCTGGTCAATAACGGTTAGAAATTCTTTCAAATCCTGGCTTTTATGTTTGATGTTTTTGAGGAACAACATATTCGTGCCTTTGTATAAAGCAATTTGAGTTGAAACGATCTCGGGATAAATGACCAAAATATCTTTTTCAATCATGTTGTTGTTGTTTTCTTCTAAAAATGGTTATTTAATACTTTTGTATTTTTTCTGAATTACATATTTCTCCGGTACTGACCGCCCACCTCAAATAAGGCATTGGTAATTTGTCCGATAGAAGCATATTTGCTTGTTTCCATCAATGCGGCAAATACGTTCTCATTTTTTGATGCTGTTGCCCTGAGCCGTTTTAGCCATTCTTCGGATTCAACTTTATATGTTTTATGAAGTTCTTTCAGCATTGAAATCTGGTATTCCTTTTCTTTTTTTGTGGCTCTGATCACTTCTCCGGGTGTAACGGTTGGCGAACCTTTGGAAGAGAGGAAAGTATTAACCCCCATGATCGGCAGCTGTCCCGAATGCTTCAATTCCTCGTAGTACAGCGATTCTTCCTGGATCTTGCTTCGCTGGTACATAGTTTCCATAGCACCCAGAACACCTCCTCTTTCGGTAAGGCGGTCAAATTCGGCAAGTACAGCCTCTTCAACAAGATCCGTAAGTTCTTCAATGATAAATGATCCCTGCAAAGGATTTTGATTTTTGGCAAGTCCCAGCTCATGATTAATGATCAGTTGTATTGCCATTGCCCTGCGAACCGATTCTTCGGTGGGAGTTGTAATGGCTTCGTCATAAGCATTGGTGTGAAGGGAATTGCAGTTATCATAGATCGCATAAAGAGCCTGCAAAGTTGTGCGGATATCGTTGAAATCAATTTCCTGGGCATGCAGTGATCTTCCGGAAGTCTGAATATGATATTTTAATTTCTGTGATCTGTCGTTGGCTCCATATTTAAGTTTCATCGCTTTCGCCCAGATGAGCCGCGCTACCCTTCCCATGACTGAATACTCAGGGTCCAATCCGTTGGAAAAGAAAAATGACAAGTTCGGGGCAAAGGAGTCAATTTTCATTCCTCTCGAAAGGTAATATTCAACGTAAGTAAAACCGTTGGCAAGTGTAAATGTCAACTGGGAAATGGGATTTGCGCCTGCCTCTGCGATATGATAACCCGAAATGGAAACGGAATAGAAATTCCTGACTTTATTGTCGGTAAAATATTGCTGAATATCGCCCATCAGCTTGAGCGAAAAATCGGTTGAAAAAATACAAGTGTTCTGAGCCTGGTCCTCCTTCAATATATCAGCCTGAACAGTTCCCCTTACCCTGCATAATGTATCTGCTTTTATTCTTTCATATACTTCTTCGGGTAAAACCATATCACCGGTAATTCCAAGAAGCAACAGCCCCAGCCCGTCATTCCCCTTGGGCAGTTCTCCCTGGTAATGTGGACGTTTCGTTCCGCGTTTTTGATAGAAATCGCTGATCTTCTTTTCTGTTTCAGTTTCAAGCCCGTGTTTTTTTATATACACTTCGCATTGCTGGTCAATGGCGGCATTCATAAAATATCCTACAATGATGGGAGCCGGGCCGTTAATGGTCATTGAAACAGAAGTCTTCGGATCGGTGAGGTTGAATCCGGAGTAAAGTTTTTTAGCGTCGTCAAGGCAGGCGATGGAAACGCCCGAGTTGCCTATTTTACCATAAATATCAGGCCTGCGATCAGGATCTTCGCCATAAAGTGTTACAGAATCGAAAGCAGTTGATAATCTTCGTGCAGGCATACCTAAAGAAACATAATGGAAGCGCTTGTTGGTCCGTTCGGGTCCTCCTTCACCGGCAAACATCCGGGTTGGATCTTCTTCTTCACGTTTAAATGGAAAAACTCCGGCTGCATAAGGAAACTCCCCCGGAACATTTTCACGCAAATTCCACTTCAGAATATCTCCCCATCCTTTAAACCCCGGAAGTGAAATTTTTGGAATGCTCAGATGTGAAAGCGATTCCGTGTGAGTCAAAAGCCTGAGCTCTTTATCCCTTACCTTATAAATGAAATACTTCGATTTGTATGATTGTACCTTTTCTTCCCATTTTTCAATGACTTCCCGGTTGTATCCATCCAGTTCAATCTCAACTTTTTTATACTGCTCCTGCAGTGATTTCAAAACCGTTTCGGGTGCACTTCCGGTTTCTTTTATAGCTTCTATTGTTTCGTGTATTGCATAAAGCCGTTGAGCTATATGAGCCTGGTCTTCAGACCACTTGTTGTATTTTCTTACCGTTTCCGAAATTTCAGAAAGATAACGGGTGCGGTGTGTCGGAATAATATAGATTTTTTCATGAGTGTTATCGGGTTCTGAAAATCCGGGTTTATACATAACTTCGGTCTTTTCAGCAATTTTTTCAATAATTGCTTCGAAAAGCTGGTTTACGCCAGGATCGTTGAATTGTGATGCTGTTGTTCCATAAACCGGCATTTCGTCCGGCTTTTTATCCCAAAGCTGGTGGTTTCGCTGGTATTGTTTTTTTACATCCCGAATGGCATCAAGAGCACCTCTTTTATCAAACTTATTCAGCGCAATGATGTCGGCAAAATCGAGCATGTCTATTTTTTCCAGTTGCGTTGCAGCGCCATATTCCGGGGTCATAACGTACAACGAAACATCACTGTGATCAATGATTTCCGTATCCGATTGGCCAATACCGGAGGTTTCAAGTATGATCAGGTCAAAACCGGCAGCCTGAGCTATGGATTCAGCATCCCTCACATATTTCGACATGGCAAGATTTGATTGCCGTGTAGCAAGTGAACGCATGAATACGCGAGGACTATTGATGGAGTTCATCCTGATCCTGTCGCCTAATAAAGCGCCTCCTGTCTTTCGTTTCGAAGGGTCAACCGAAATAATTGCAACTGTTTTATCCGGAAATTCCGCCAAAAACCTCCTGACAATTTCATCTACCAGTGACGACTTGCCTGCACCGCCGGTTCCTGTTATTCCCAATACCGGCGCCTTCCTGCCTTTGGATTTCAGTTGGGTTATCAGGTCCGTTGCTTTTTCAGGATAATTTTCACAGGTCGAAATTAACCTTGCAATGGTATTGATGTTTTTATTTTCAATATCTTCAGTTGAAATGCTATTACTTTTCCCGGTAGGGAAATCCGATTTTTCAACCAGGTCATTGATCATGCCCTGCAGTCCCATTTCCCTGCCATCATCGGGAGAATAAATGCGTACGATGCCATAGTCATGAAGCTCTTTCTGTTCATCTGGCAGGATCACTCCCCCGCCACCTCCGAATATTTTAATGTGGCCGCAACCTTTTTCCTGAAGCAAATCATACATATACTTAAAAAACTCGATATGGCCACCCTGGTACGAAGTGATCGCGATAGACTGTGCATCTTCCTGCTGGGCGCAATCCACGATTTCCTGAACAGACCGGTTGTGGCCAAGATGGATCACCTCAACCCCTGTTGCCTGGATGATTCTGCGCATAATGTTAATTGCAGCATCATGCCCGTCGAATAAAGATGCCGCAGTTACAATCCGTATATGATTTTTCGGCTTATATGCTTCAATTTTTCGCATGCTGACTTTTCTTTGACAATCTAAAGGATTGCAAATTTAAAAAAAGTTTAATTGCTCCTGAAAATTATCTCATTGGATTAAATTATGCAATTTTGCCAAATAATTAAAAAAGAAAATCATGAACATTAAAGTTAACATTCAGCATACAGGTAATTTTCTATCGGCAAATGAAATACATTCCTATCAGCATGACATTGACAGGCATTATTATTCGATACTGAAAAAGACGGGAAAGGGTAACGATTTTTTGGGGTGGGTTGATCTTCCTTCAGAAATTGATGAGGCAATCATCAGCTCAATCGAACATCTCGCTGAAAAGATCAGGAAAAAAGCTGAAATCTTCGTGGTGATCGGTATTGGCGGCTCCTACCTTGGAGCAAGAGCTGTCATCGAAGCGCTAAGCCATAATTTTCAATTCCTTAAAAAGGATAATAAAAATCCGTTAGTTATTTTTGCGGGCCAGAACCTTGGTGAAGATTATCTTGCTGATCTGCTCGAAATCCTTGATCATAAGGATTACGCACTCACAGTTATTTCAAAGTCCGGAACTACGACTGAGCCTGCTGTTGCATTCAGGATTTTGAAAAACCATATCGAAAAAAAATATGGAAAACAGGAAGCAGGAGAGAGGATCGTTGCAATAACTGACAAAGGAAGAGGAGCTTTGAAAAAACTGGCAACGGAGGAAGGCTATCAAACCTTTATTGTACCCGACGATATTGGCGGCAGGTATTCGGTGTTAACTCCTGTGGGATTACTTCCTATTGCTGTTGCAGGATTTAACTTGAAGAAACTCATCAAAGGCGCCAGAGATATGCAGGAACTGAACCTGCAAACCTCTTCCATTGAAAAAAATCCGATGACCCTTTATGCTGCAGCGAGGAACGCACTCTATAAAAATGGAAAGCTGGTGGAAATCCTTGTCAATTATCAGCCCAACCTTTACTTCTTTACTGAGTGGTGGAAGCAACTTTACGGTGAAAGTGAAGGCAAAGAGGGTAGGGGAATTTTCCCGGCGGGAGTTAATTTCACTTCCGATCTACATTCCATGGGACAGTATATTCAGGAAGGTCAGCGGATACTATTCGAAACCGTTTTATCTATCGAAAAACCGAATAAAAATCTTGCTGTACCCACCGATAAAAACGATCCTGATGGACTGAATTATATTGCAGGCAAAAAGCTTCACGAAGTAAACAACATGGCTGAAATCGGTACTGCCCTCGCTCATGTTGAAGGCGGTGTTCCCAACATCCGGATCCAGGTTCCGCAGGTCAATGAATATTATCTTGGCCAGCTTATTTACTTCTTCGAAATGGCCTGTGCCATCAGCGGATATCTCCTCAAGGTAAATCCCTTTGACCAGCCGGGAGTGGAAGCATATAAAAACAACATGTTCGCCTTGCTTGGTAAGCCTGGATTTGAAAAGGAAACGGAGAAAATCAGGAAACTGATATAGCTACCGACACTCATAAAAAAATCCCCGTTTCATCTTTCAGAAAGGGGGATTCTGCTGGTTAAATTTCTATTATTTCAATTCAAAGCTCGTCTGTCCGATCTCAAATCCATCGGCATAAATAAAAACATTATACACTCCAACCATTGCCGGGTCTTCTTTCGTTTTTTTCGTCCAGTACATACAGGTATAAGTATCCTTGTTCTTATATTCCAATTCCTGTTTAATGGTGTATTCCATCATTTCTCCTGCGTACTCAAATGTATAATCCCCTCCTGCTTTTTGTACAACCACAACACCGTCGGGCCTTAGTACGCGTATGTAAACTGTTTTTATGCCCGGTTCTACCAGTTTATTTTCACCAAGTACAAAGCACACCTTTACCCGTTCAATCTTGCCTGCTTTGTCGGTTTCTTTTTCCTTGCCACTTCCTGTAAACCGCACACCTCCAGAAGCAATACTGTAGGCTTTTAACACTTTAGCCTGCGACACTTTCTCAACCAGCTTTTCTTTTTCCTTGCTTAATTCACGCGTTCTGTCCTGCTCTTTCGAGTATTGCTGCCTTATTTTTTCATTTTCCTCTTTAAGTTCGCGGTTCACGGTAAAAAGCGAATCAAGCTGATGAACATACCCTTGTGAAATTTTACGCAGCAACTCCAGCTTTTTATTTACTTTTCCAAATTCCCATTTGTAATTAAGCAGGTCCTGTATTTCTTTGGCGTTGGCCATAATAATGCTGTCCTTCACCGCAAGAGTGTCGGCAAGGGCACCATACTCAATTTTAATGCTGTCGTGTTTCATCATCAGGTCGTTCAGTTCGTTTTGCAGTTCCAGCCTGAGTTCTTCCTTTTCATTGATAATCGAAAGATACTTTTCCTTCATAGGTACAAACCAGATAAGGATTGCAGCAATAACAACGAAAAGAAGTACAATTACAATGATCCATTTAGTTGAACCCGGATTTTTATCAGGTTTCAACGCGCCGTTTGGGTTGGTTGACGACTGTGTCATTTCTATTTATATTAGTTGGTTTACAAATATACTCAAACTTGACAGGTTCCGCCAAAGTCGGAAGCTGTTTAGTTATCTCGCAAAACGCGGGACCGCCTTATTTGTCAGTTTGTTTTTTGCAAACCTGTTTTCAGGCGGTTTACTTTGCAAATGTAATTTTAAAAAATTTTATACGATTACGATTTCCAAAATTTACGGCAATAAATATATGAATTTTATCAAATCAAAATTTAAAATCCTTCTAAAAGCAAAAGGGAGCCAAAAGCTCCCAATCGTGATATTTTAATTATAAACGATTTACTTAATTTAGGAACCACATTTATTTCCCAAATCCCTTCACCCAACACCATGCTCCACGCTCCCTGCCCCATGCTCCCCGCTAATGTCCTCCACCCGCCGGCATTTTAAAATGATCGCCGGTTTCTTCGGCTATTCTCCTGTACCATTCTTCGCCATAACCTGGTTGGCTCAGTGTTGGTACATGATATTTATATCCTTCCGGAACATCGACTTTAGTTTTAATATTTCCATCCATGTATTTGGTAAACAAGTAAACAAACAAGTCCGACCATGTTTTTACAGTTTCATTTCCTGTTTTCACAGAAAAATCTGTCAATAACGAAATGGCAGCAGTTTTATCTGTATTAATTAAAGCAAGCGCTTTGGAATCAGTATCTTTGGTTTCATTAATGAACTTCTCCTCCAGCCTCGTTTGTTCGGCCCTTATTTCAGGGTGGATCACATTATAGCGTGTATAGGCAAAGTTCGAAACCAAATTGAACACCCAGAATCCAGCGTTAAATGAAAACTCCATCATGCTTCCATTTCCTGCTGCAAAAGCCTCAGGTACCTTTGTAATTGAGCTGTACATAGGATTGAAAACCGTGCTTGCAGCATCATCCACACCAAACCAAAAAATACCTCCTATTTCATCAGGAAGCCATGAACGGGATTGTGTTACAAAGACAAATCCGGTTTGCTGGGTAGCTGTCGCTCTTTCGTTACAAAATTCTGCGCCGTCTACTTTCCAGGTAAGCGGCCTCCACCGGTAAGGATTTCCATAAGAACCGGCTCCCAGGTCCCTTGTCATATCAAGGGGTGTTCCTTCAAGGTGATCTCTCATAAAATCCATTACATCTTCAACGGCGATTTTCCGGTCGGGTTTTATCCACAAAGGCATCCTGTTCTTAAGGTCATGCCCTGCCGCGTAATCAAAATAAGTATCCATTCCTTCTTTCACACTTCTGAAAAAGGACCATACCCTGACTTCACAAAACCTTGCTCCGCCAAAAGTAACCGGGGCATAGGTATCCGAAAAGCTGAATTCATGGTCTTTTCCATTAAAATATCCCTTTTCGCGGGCAAAAGAAATTACATCGTCGGCATAAAAACATTCTACCTCCGGATTTAAAATTTTATCCCTTTGACTGAATGTCAGAGATTTTTTTCCGTCGGCCAAAGGAAAAGTCATGATACGGGCCTGGTTGGCATGAGCACAAACATAACCGTCGGGAACCCTTAAAGCTACCCACACGGCCCCCTTTTTACCTTCACCCTTTCCAATCATTTCAAATATCCATACTTCATTTGCATCAGAAACCGAGAACGATTCCCCCGAACTGGCATAGCCATAATCGTTTACAAGTTCAGCCATCACTTTTATCGCTTCTCTTGCTGATTTCGACCTTTGAAGGGCAATATACATAAGGCTTCCATAGTCCACAATAGCCCCTGCCTGTGTTCCGAGCTCTTCCCTGCCTCCATAAGTGGTTTCACCAATGCCTACCTGGTGTTCATTCATATTTCCAACCACATTGTAAGTTTGTTTTACCTGTTTTATCCTGCCAAGGAATTTTCCGGTATCCCATTCATAAACATCAAGCATTGTACCTTCGGGGTAAGTTGCAGCAGGCCAGTGGTAAAGTTCCCCATACAGAACATGTGAATCTGCAGCATAACTGATAAAAGTTGATCCGTCAACTGAAGCACCTTTAGTAACTAAAAAATTGGTACAGGCAAAAGATTGGATTTGTAAGCCTGCAAAAATGAAAATTGTAAAAATTAAATATCGTCTGTTCATACTGATTAAATTTGATTTATTAAATCCGTTTAAAATTATCCTTTAAGACAACGGTAAAAATATAAAAGTTGGTAATACTAAAAGAGAATGAATTAAAACCCGATGTTGAACCCGGCGGAAACAATATTGTTCATACCTCTGAAAAATTCGGGAGTATATTTATTAATCTGTTCTTCGTCACCGGTAATATTACTGTTAATATATTCAAAAAACAGGTAAGAATTGCTGATAAACTCATAAGTTGCCTTAATGGAGATGGTTTGATTTTGCCAGGTTACCCTTTCCATAAAAGGATGCGTATCCACGGTCTGATCCAGGGTATAGTCATAGTCCGGCCCATGCTGGGCAAGCAGATAGTATGCTTTTAAATGCAATCCGCGAAGCATTTTATACTGAAGGCAGACATAATATTCCTGAGAATTATCCCTTAGGTAAAATCCATTGTTGTATTTGTTTGATGCATACGTCAAAGTGGGAACCCTGTGCTGGTAAGTAATCGGCGTTGACATTGTATATTCGCCCGTAACTGAAAGGTTGTCAATTAACAGGTTGCTGATTTTCATCCCCAATTTTGCACTCCAGAAATTATGAAGGGAGTCATTGGTGATTCGTTCAACCTTAAGTTCATCAATATACAAAGTACCATATAAATGCAGGTGTTTTAACTGCCTTGAACTCACATCGAAAAACATTTGCGAGTTCTGATTATCAATGCCATTGTTTAATGTATGGTCAACCGATTTATAAAACAATATCGGGATCAGATAAGCTGGTTGAACGCTCATGTCGCTGTAAACAATCGAGTTCCCGAATGAAATGTCCAGTCTTTTCCAGGGATTGAAAGTAAACATATTGGCTGCAATATATTTTGGCCGGTAAACCTCCCGTGGCGGATTGACCGAATAGTATGAGCGGCTGCTATCCACTTCCATTGAAACCAGCCATCCGTGATAATAATTGAGTTCGAACCATTTCACCGGCTTAACTCTGAACTTTATCTGTGAAATGGATGGCGCCCTGTCAGTAAAAATAATTGTTCCGTGATTTCCATTTCCCCAGGTCAGATGATCTTTTACAATACCTATCGACCCCCAGGCCCAGGAATAGGTAATTCCACCCCGCATCTCACTAAAATCTCCGCCACCTCCTGCAGAGGGTTTATAAGCCCCTCCTTCTCTTTGCGTAAAATAATCGGGATTTGATATCATTTTAGATTCTGTGTTATCTCTGAGGCTTGCAAAAAATCCCCAGTGATTTCCCATATAAGCGAATCCTTCAGCCCCGCCCCAGCGGTGGAATACAGAACCTTTTTCGCTGAAAAAATAATTGATCCCCCAAATGGGCTTTATCGAAAAGGTAAACAATTTGTCTTTGTAAAAAAGGCCTAAGGGATTAATGCATGTAGCCAGGTTTTTCTTCTTTTTGAAAATATTCAATTTTTTGTAATCAGGAAAAGAATCCACTTCAAGCTTATATTCCAGCAAATAAAAACCAAGATCTTTTACTTGCCTTTTATTTAAGTTCTCTGATGCTGCCTGAGTTTCCAAAAGTTTTTCAGCAATGAAGTTCCTGCTGTAAGGCTTTATAGCCGAATTGATTTCGATGATTTTGTCAGCAGCCAGTTCGTCAATAAAACCATAAATCCCTTCAGTTGTAACATGCTGATAAACCTCCTGGGCTTGTACCATTGAAATCGGAATAACAATGGCAATAATAAGCGAAAAAAAGATACGGTTGTTTTGCATCATTATTTGAATCTATAGCAATCAGTTACTTCGGGCACGTCGGAAAACAATATTCCAGGTGGCATGGAAAAAATACTTGATATCTGTCCAAATCGGATTCCGGAGGTAGGCATCAAGATACCTGTTTTCTGAATCCATTATTTCGTCGAGGGTCTTAGGCAAATCGGCATAAAAAGGAGGTATAAGCCCGGGCTTGATCTTTAATCTTTTTTCCTTTAATTCTTCCGTGTAAAGATTGAAATATTGCCTGCTCAATGGCCTTACACCCACAAGTTTCATATCACCCCGAAGCAGGTTGAATATCATCGGCACTTCATCAAGCCAGAATTTACGCATAAATCTTCCCACGGCCGTTACCCTGAAATCATTTTTGAACTTCCCCCCGTCCTGCAACTGATTTCGCTGATAAATATATTCCTGCAGGTATTCCGAATAAGCATGCATGGTTCGCATTTTATAAACACCGATCACCCTGCCGTTTTTACCGTATCTTTGAAGGCGTACGAATGGCCCGTAGGTAGGCTTTCCATCAAAAGCAGGTTCTTTAACCTTTCGGGCGATAAAATAAAAATTCCCCTCAATAAATTTTTCCTCAAGGCATTCAAAGCCACAGGAGTAAAGACGACCCAATGTTTCAGCTCTCGAAATAACCCTGTTTCTTCCAAGGGTAACATAAAAGTAGAATTTTTTTGTTATAAGTAGTTTGGGAAATACCCTGGTAAACAGAAAATCAAAGAAATAATAAATATGGTTATAGCCAGGAGGGTATTCACTAAGAATTCGTTTCTTACGCAGTTGATAGGTTTCGGCGCTGTTGATATAAATCCCCCCGAAAGGAAGCTTGTGATTTACCGATTCGAAAAACTTGTTGATCCATCTGAAGTCGTTAATCCTGTGCAAATTGGTTATGCTATTAAACGATCCTACCGGCAATTTATCAATGTTGAACTGCGTGGTAGTTGAAACCAATAAATTCTGAGGATTACCAACATCAATAAATCTTGAAATAAAATTATAAACGTTAATGCTGGTTTCGTTAATAATGATATTTTTAATTTGCTCTCTTGTCTGAACATATTTCGCTTTTTCCTGCTCATCAATGATGAGTGACTTATCAGCAGGGAACAGTTGGGGTTTTGAGACTTTTGTGACATCAAATTCCGGCACGGTAACCGGTTTCAAGTATGAAAAGTAGAAATAGGCAAGGAAAATTTCCCAGAGAGTAGATAACAGTATGGTTCCAAAAACAATTAACCTTGAATAATAAAACATCCCGAAGGAATAAATCAGGGTAGCAATAACCGCAAGTATGGTGAGGTTAGCAATTATAACAGGAATGACGGCATCCTTTGATTTTTTAGCTTTGTAAACATCATATTTTGACAGGAATATTGAAACCACCAGCCAGATGAGGCTGAAAAAAAGAAAAGGCAGGAAATAGGTTGGAAGATAAATTCTTACTGTAGCAGGCTTAATCCACGCAAAGAATAAAAATGAAAGGAAGATGATGATAAAGTCAATTAAAAGGAGGATGATCCTTCTTTTAAAAACCCATTTTTGACCGGAGCCGTTGTTATCCATTCTATTTTGCTGGAATTGTAAAATTAAGTTAAATCTTTTTAAGCAGAGAAAGAATATTAAATCCTAATTCCGTAATGACATAAACAAATTTACTGTTAATCCTTCCAAACCTGCCATAGTTTACCAGTTTACCCCCAAATTTTGCTTTGAATTCACGTACGCCATAATCCCTGTTGGGAACACCTACTCCCATAAAATCGAATGTACTGATGTTGTTCTTTATGGCATAGTCAATTGCAGCCCAGGTTGCCAGAACACTCGGATAGAGATTTTTAAATTCCTCATCCAAACCGCAAACATACCATTCATAGATTGACTTATTATTAAACACCGGGGACAAAATACCACCAATGATCCTGTTATTGTACTTTACCAATCGGATAATACCAAGTTTTCCTGTTTTTGATTGTTCATAAAAATTTTCAAAAAAGTTCCAATCAGGAAGGGGTTTTTTAACCTTATATTTATATAAATAAACAAGAATTTCATAAAAAGCTTTTACATCTTCAATGCCTGCAGGGTCATCAATAACAGCACCGGCCTGCAAACCTTTTTTGATTTGCCTTAATTTACTGCTGCTCATTCGTTGTTTAACAACATTTTCGGAGGTTGTATCAACCAGGTAGTTCAGTCGCTCAAGAAATTTAAACCCATTTCGGATAAATACATCCTTATAAACTGAAGTATCGGTAAAATTTCTGAACTGGATAAACACCGAGCGGTTTCCTACCTTTGCAATCAGCCCCTTAAGCAGTTGGTCAATGATAAGTTCCGGTTGTTTATGATCCGCATCAACCAGGGGTCCTCCATAAATAACCGTCCGGGAAGAAAAATACCCCAAATAATTCGAGTATTCCCTGATGATTACCGCAAGTAGCACCCCCGAAATCCTTCCGTTTTCCGTTACCATAACCGGAACAGGCTTAAATTTTTCAGTATCCCTGAACAGCCTGTACATCTCAGCCGACTGAAAAACCGTGCCCGTGGGATGATGGTTGACAAAGTCATTCCAGGTTTCAAAATTAATCTTTCTGTAGTCTGATAAAATTTCTGGATGCATTAATTCCTTTTAATCTGTTTTTAAAAATAATCGGTATAAAACCCACTTCAATTTTTTACTCTTTCAAATATCAAAATGAATCCTAATCCGACAAGAATTCCAAGGCAGTTTGCCAGTAAATCATTGATATTAAAAGCTCTGTAGGGCAAAAAATATTGGAGACCTTCTGTAGCTGCCGCAAACAATAAAAGTACCACCAGCCAGCCAAAAGCTTTACCCGTCAGTGTCGAATTAATTTCTTTATCAATCCAGGTGAGATAAACCATTGGAATATAAACCAAACAATGTAAAAGGTAATCCAGCCTGATGTTAACCACAAAGATGTGATTGATAGCTGTTCCGGTACTGTTGATCGGCAAAACAGACAATAAAAGGAGGATTACCGAATACAGATAAAACATTTTCCACCGGATAACAACCTTTTGTATTATAGTTAAAATTGATTTATCTGAAACCATATTGAAATTCCGGATTGGTTTTCATTACATTAACGCTTTCCGGATAATTTTCGACAAACCAAACCAGGAAAGCGGTAACATCAATTTTATCGTCCAGCATTTTTTGCCGGCGCTTTTGCCATTCTGCTTTGAGGCCAGGCATGGCAAGGAGGTCATCTATTTTGGCAAGCATTTGCTGACTCTGATCGGGTTTGAAACCAAATGTAAGGTAATACCGATGTTCCTGTTCCTTTAAATAGGATATCTTTCCTACAAAGCTGTTCATTCTGATGGAAGGTGTTCCTAAAATTGCCGCTTCTGATGACATTGTCTGACTATCGCTTATGAGCAAAGTTGCATAGTAAAGTAATGAATGAATCTTTTCGGGTGAAATTATCAGTTTGTGTGTGTTCAACTCTTCTCCTATATCAGCTTCACCCGAAATAAAAACTCTTCCAAGCTTTTCAAGTTTTTCAACCAATTCGTGTTTTGTGTATTTGGATATTCCTTTCTTACCAATATCATGATGTGCTTTGAAGGCATTAAACCTCAAAATAAAGAATTTATCCTTTTTTTTTATGTCCAATTCTTTAAGGACTCCCTCATCAGGTGAAAAAACATTTGGATGCAAATAAGCCAGTTCATGATATCCTGAGTAACGGATAATCTTTTTGAGTTTCAAAGTCTTTGAACAATCAGGAACTAAAACCTGATCCGCGATAGTATGTGCTGCCAGGGCATAAACAGGTGTTGCTTTAAAGTCATCATCATCAAAAATTATCGTTTTCATCGGTGAAAACAATCCTGTGTGCGCAACAGAAACAGAAACTCCCAACCCTAAGTCAATTTTATTTTTTGCAGCCAGTTTTGTGATTTGACCACTAAAAAAAAATTGTTTAACTAATTTCTTTATCAGACCGGAAGGTTTATCTCCAAGGTTGATATAATTGATTTTATAAAAATCAAGCAGTGCCAGAGCTGAGGGTATATTTTTTACAGTCACAATTACATTGTGCCCTTTATCCATAAGTTGAGAATATAGGGTTCTGAACAAATGAACATGCGCCGGATGACCGATGTCTATTAAAATAGTCAAAACTATCGATTTAAAAGTATACAAAAATTAACTTCCAAGAACCCTTGCCCTGCATCCATTTTAGGAGTAAAACCGGCAGGCGGAACCACAAAATAGCGCTGAAAACGAAGGACTTATTTTCAAACTTTTGTAGGATTCAGAGATTTTGTGGACTCAAACTTCAAACTTCAAACTATAGTGTGAACCAGTCATCCCAAATTTTCGTATTATTGGTTAACAAAACTATTATACCAATCATTGTACAGGTTCATGTTTGAATCCGCTCCGAAAAGCTGGTTTTCACTATATTAGTATTCATTTCAGTTCACTGAAAAAATCAGCAGCAAGAAGAATACGGGAACTATTGCTTTTATTGAACAACAAATGTTCAAAGTCTCTCATCTTATTTTTAAGATCTACGCCGGAAATAACTTTTCGTGCCGAATCTTTGAGTTCCTTAAGGTTAGAGATTCCTGATCTTTCAGCCAGAAAATCAAAATCAGGTAACGTCTGTGAACATAAAAACATGGCATCATAAAAATCACGTCCCTTTTGCCTGTTGAGCATAGCAGCAACTTTCATGGCACATAATATACCATCCGGTGGTACCGGCATTGGGAAATAGAATCCACAGCCCCTGATATTTTCAACTTTGGGTTGATATTCAACCACCTGATCCTGGCATTCAAGCTTAATAAGAAAGCGTTCCTCTTTGTGTCCGGTCAGACCAAGTTTAAAAAGAAGCTCCGGGAAAAGGATGTTGCTCCTGAATGCTTTTAATTTTATAGTATCTCCTTCTTTTACCTCGACTTGTAATCCGTATTTCCTTAAAAACTTTACAATATTGTCCGTCATTTCCCGGAATTCATCCCTGGAAAAATCCTTGCAATCAAAATCAATATCCTCCGAAAAGCGATCAATTCCTTTGATCAGCCGGATACTTGTTCCGCCAATAAAAACAAGTTTTCTGATGTACGATGTCGCTGACAGATGATCAAGAATCAGCAAAAGAACATACTCTTTCAGTAAATACTTATGGTAAATCGCATTCTCCTTTAATAGCGGAGGATAAAAATTAAGTATGGTGTCAAACCGTATCACAGACTGTATGCACTTATCAACCGTTCAACCCGCAGAATAAGCACTTTGCTATAAAAGCGCTTTGCATAATCCAAAAGCACATTCATGTTTAATTCCGAATGAAGAAAATCCTCATCCAGACGTAAATCTTCAAAATTCTGTTCCGTATTCAACTCCGGATAAAGATAGAGTAAATCAAGAATTGCTTTTTCAGGATCAGCGATCCTCAGTGACAGGTTTCCTGTCAGCGTCTTTAATGTGTATCCGAACATCAACTCCTGCTTTATGGTTTTATACGAATACTCCCCTACAAAATTCCTGAAAAAGGCAGTTTTCAAAGGGGTAACACTGGTAATCTGAACCACAGCCTCTGGGATCATTCCATAAAAGGCGAGAGCCGAATGCAGGCTTATGTAGGAAGGAGTGTAAATTCGGTTTGCAAAATAAAGTGCAAATTCAGGCTTGCTTTTGTATTCAGGAAAAGTGAACCAACCCTGCCGCAAGCGGATAAGCAGCCCCTTTTTTGTCCAGCGCCAAAGGTTATTTCTGTCGAATGAAGGTTGCCATGCATAAACCGGTTCAGTGTTAAAACAAGCCAGGTCAAACATTTTATTCCTGAATTCTAAATAATTCATTTTATTATTTCTGTTATGCAGCAAAAATAGTGCATTATGGAAATGGAATAAAATTGCTCAAAATATTCTTTGATGGATATTCAAGAGAATTGTCTAAAATGAAAAGTCATAATCTTTTTTTCTTCGGCAGCTTTTCGGGTCATCAAAATAAATCATACTCTTGAGTACGAGGGTTTCTTTCTCCTGACGAACCTTTATCTTTGATTCCACTCCGAAAAGTATTAAAATGATTTTACCACATAGGAACATAGGGCACAAAGGTTTTCACATAGTTGATTATGAGGCTAAAACCTATGTGATTTTCTATGATTCTATGTGCCTATGTGGTTCAAAATTACTTTTCGGAGTGGACTCATCTTTTAAAATTCCAGTGTAGTTTTACCCGACAGAAGCGGACCAATCATTGCAACAGCCTTTAACCGGCGCGCAAGATTCAAAAATTCCCATTCCGCTTGTCGTTTAATCATCCCGCAAATTTACAATTTTGGAATCGGATTCCATAATTGTAAAAAATCTAACTCCGATAGAATCATTTCATAAAACTCTTGTTCTGGAATTACCTATGGTGTAGAGAAAATTTTCGGGATTTATAGGATTAAAAAGTGTTATTGTATTTATTAACACTTAGGTAGAAATTTTGTTTCCCGCGAATACCGATGATTTGAGCAGTCGCCAATACCAACAATTTAACAATTTAACAATTCCTCAACAATCCTCTCCGCCGTCCTGCCATCCCAAAGCTCCGGTCTCACCGGGTTCCGGTTCAGGTTTTTGGTATAGTTATATTCATTTCTTAACCGTTCAATGTTATTTCCAACCAGGACACTTGCTCCGCCATGCTCGCGCAAGGTCACCGGTCGTTCGGTATTCCAGCGAAGAGTAATGCAGGGTGTACCGAGGACGGTACATTCTTCCTGTAAACCGCCGCTGTCGGTAAGCAACACTCGTGCGCCCATATTCAGCCGCAGCATTTCGTGATACCCTACCGGATGCAGAAATAAAATATTCCTGTTTAGCTGAAGCTTTTCCCACAAACCAAAGGATTCAAGCTGCTTCCTTGTCCTTGGATGCAATGTCCAGATCAACGGGAGATCATGACTCAGTTCCTCCGAAAGAAAATGAACAATGGGTTGTAATTTTTCAAAATGATCCACATTCGATGGGCGGTGCAAAGTAAGAACAGCAAATTTATTTTCTTCAGGTGCAGTAAATGAATTAGCGGTTAAAAGATTTTGAACGATTATATTTTTCAGATCAAGTTGTTTTGCTTTTCCAATATTTGCTTCGAGGGTGTCAATCATAATGTTTCCGACAAACTTAATTTTATTTTCCTCCACACCCTCTTTTCTTAGATTTTCATTGGAAATTCTGTCGGGTGTAAAGAGCAGATCGGACAAACGATCCGTAACAAGCCGGTTGATTTCTTCAGGCATATCCATATCGCCTGAACGTAAGCCGGCTTCAATATGGGCACATTTAACATGCTCTTTCTTAGCTGTGACCGATCCTGCAAGGGTTGCATTCACATCGCCGACAACAATAACCCAATCCGGTTTTTCTCTTTGCAAAACCTTTTCGAATGCGATCATTGTCTGACCGACCTGCTCGGCATGGGTTCCCGAGCCAATTCCCAAGTTGATATCCGCCTTAGGAATACCCAGCGACTTAAAAAAAGCTTTCGACATACGGTCATCATAGTGCTGACCGGTGTGGACTAAAATGTGATGAATCGGTTCCGTGTTCTGAGTTCTGTGTTCTGTGTTCTGTTCTGAGTTATATGTAGCTATGGCATTAATGAAAGGAGCGATTTTCATAAAATTTGGACGGGCACCGACGAGGGAGATGATTTTCATTATAATAAATTCATTTTATTTGTTCATTACAATTCACCAAATCTCCCAGTCTCCTCATTCTCCCCATCTCTTATTCTCATAGTCTGAACTAAAACCACCAGTTAACAGGGCTATTTATCAAAAACACAAGATACCGATTACATTCTCATTCCTGGAATAAAGGTCTTCGTATTTTTCCTGTTGGTTGTTTTTACATTTCAGTGCAAAATTCAGATAGACTTGTGTTTCTGCTTCCTTGGCAAGGCAGATGATTTTCAATGAAAAAATCCATATTAAAAACTTTACGGTAATTTATTATAGGCGTATAAGGTATTTTAATAGTGATTTGAAAATTAAAATGGTTGTAATATTTTGTGATTTTTTACAATCATACTTTTTACAACGTTTTTAGTATTTTGAAGAACAATTTCTCTTAGCCAGGGAAAAGACTTGTCGGACCATCTTTGCGGATGGAAATTAAGGACTGCTTTTTGTGGGAACTTTCCCTCTTCAATCGCCGATATTATATCAAAAGTACTATGGTAGAGCGGCCAATTTTTTTCTGTCTTCACCTTGTCCCAAACATTAAAATGATGACCATCCCAGCACCGTCCCGTATCAGTGTAATATGCAATTTCATTGTAGTCAATGTCAAGGTAAACTTCACATTCTATCCCAAAACTTTTATAATCATATTTATTCCACAGCCACAAATTGCCCCATTTACTCCAGGGATTACCATCGGCACATATAGTTCTTACGGGATAATATTTCCTTAATCGATCAAGATTATACTTGAAATCTTCTATTGCTTTCGCATAATTACCCTTATTTCTAACCAGATCTTCGTAGTGGTAACCAATTTCATGGCCTAGATCAGCTATTTGAGTGATAATTGTAAGATCCTTGATATATTTGAATTCCCTAAAATAATAGGTGCCCCAGATTTGGTTGTTTTTTTGAATTATTGCCATTTGTAAGGAATTTTCTTCTCGGGCATCTACATCATGTCTGAACATGATTCTTTTCTGGTCAATTGTGTTTGTTCGGTCTTTTAAAACACCGGTCGAATAACCTTTTGATAATACAGTTTTAATAAGCTTTTCTACAACTGAAAATGTGAAATCCTTTTCATTTTTAATATTCATATTTTCAAAATTATTTACCTATTAAGCAATTCCAAAATACCAGTAGCTTTGATATTAAATTTGAGATTAAAAAACTTTTTCTGACCACCTTCATTATTTTCAAAGTTTGAATATTTAATGTATTGTAAATCAAGTCCAGCTGTTAAAAACGTCTTGGGAAAAAATGTAATCTTTAAATCTCCACTTATGCATTGCTGTGGAGTACCAATGGGAAATTCCGTTTTTTCCGCTATAAAAGGTGATTGCAAATCCTGATTTCTTTCCCGTTCCCATTTTCCATGAATGCTGACAATAAAAGGATAAAGGCTGAAATAATCGAATCCAAGAATAATATTTTCATCACCATGTTTTGGATACCCAAGGCTTTGGCCGTAAAAAGTATAGTTTCCAAGAGTATAGAACGAATTATATGTCCAATTGCTGATACGATTATACGTCATGAAAATTTGAGATCCTGGCCATAAATCGCTGAGAACCAGTTTTCCTGTAAAACCTAGTCGATCCGGATATTGTTCTCTCAATTCTTGTGTAAAATCCATATCATCAATTAAAAACTGACCGTAAAAAGTAATTTTTTTTACAGGTTTATAATATAACTCAAAACTAGCCAATGCATTGGCATAATCTTCTTCATATCCTTTTCTCTCGCCCAATTTAGAAAGATAAAAGAAGTTTACCGGATTAATGTATTGAAATAAAATGTTCTGATCTTCTCCACCGTAAAGCATGGTTTCGGTAAATGCAAATTCTATTTTAGGAGTAACAGAAATTTCAAAACGGTGCACTGAGAAGTATCGTTTATTCCAGGAATAATTAGGGATGGAATCCCTGATATCATAGCCAAACATATCATCCAAGCGAGAAATAAAAGTAGTGAATCTAAGCACTCTGTTAGTAAATATCATTCCACCACGGTCATACGACAATGGATTATCAGACAAAATCAGGCTTGGTTCATTCATAATGCCACAATTTATACCAGATCTACCGACAAATAAACTAACGTTCATAATATCCCATTTCAGGTATGCTTCTGATGTCCGATAATATATCGGATTTTGAAGTTTTCCGGTTGATCCAAAATATATCGTATCATTTTGAAATGCCTGATCAGTTTCAAAGCGATAGTACAAACCAAAATTTTTATATGCATAACCTGTAAAAATTGATCCATATAGCTCCTTATCAAAGGTATCCTCATTATAATTTGCCCTTATACCGCCATCAACACCTGCAATAAGTTTCCCATTCCGATTAAGTGTATCTTCCATTGTAGAGAATTTTTTTAGATCCTGGTTTAGCAATGCACACCAATGGTTGTCAAAAAATAATACAGGCTTACGAAGGCTATCAGAAAGTTCATTTGCTCCAAAAGGTTGTGTCAGGGGGTGGTTCATTTTCAATCTGCCGCTGTTGAAGAGATAATCTAGGTATTTATCATGCTGATTTAAGTTGAAATATGGAGAATAGGTTTGCGAGATTAAAGGTTTAACTATCAAAGATGATAACGCGATTGATCCTGTAATAAAAAAAACCTCTAATGAATTTAACCCTGCCTTCATATTTTTACCTTTCCTGTTTATAGAGTTTTGGAATGCGATTGATCGTTTCTATGGCATCTTTAAAATCCAAGCCAATAATCTCAAGATACCAGCGAATTGTTTCATATCTCGGTCTGTTTTCTTCTTCTGCTAATTTAATTGCAGTTTCCCGGCCGATCATACCCTCCCTGATCTGATTGCTTCGAAATGTATCATTCTCGGAAAATCCTGCAACGGTATAATAAATATAATTGTAAAAACTGGCTGTACCGTCACCAATTCGCCAGGTTGAGTTTGTATCGATCGCTTTTTCCCAGTGGTACTCTTTTGAGATAAGATCCGTGATCTCATTTTCGTCCCAGCGGTAGAAATCAAAAAGATGATAATAATCCCTTTTAGGAGCGATATATCTGGTTGCAAATGAACCCAGATTGTCAAAAACCGATTGATTTATATAGGCAGGGTTTTTAATTACATTTTTCAAAACAAAACCAAACAACTTAGCCTGGTTTATCTTTGAAAGTGAATATATTCTTCTTTTATCAAACTTCGGCGAAAGGCCAGCAAATCCTGTTTTGAATTCAGTATTTTCAAGATGATTGATGCCCCAAATGTTCAGCTTGATAGAGGTTTGTTTTTTGACTTTATTCGTGTAATAGAAAAAAAACTTATCCCCTGCCATGAAAAGCGGAATCATACCAAGCTGCGGATCTTTCAGCCATGCTTTGACATTTTGTTTAATATTTTCCCGCTTCCAGCGAATGTCGGCTGATACAATGATATTTTCTACGCCAAGCTTCCCGCAAACCCGCGCAATATTGCGCCTTGCAAGGTCAGTGACCATCCCCCAGTCATACGTAAAAGCAATTGGATTTAATCCCAGTATCTTTTTAACAATATGCAGTGAATAGGTACTGTCCCTGCCTCCACTGAAAGGTACAATGCAATCCGGACTACCATCTTTTCGACGATAGGGTTCCACAAGGGTCATCAACTCATCAATGGACCTGACCTGGTTTTTTGGTTTATAATTATTACAATAGTTGCAAACTCCTTGTCTGTCATATTCAATAAACGGAAATGTTTCAGGCAACAGGCATTTTGAACATCGGCCTACATTGCGTATGGCTTCAATATTGTATTCGAGAAGACTGAATAAGTGTTGTTCATTTTTCCGATTGATAAATATGGAAGGATCAATAACTACCTCTTTTTTAAATTCAGGGTTATCTAAAAGTTGTTTATGGAGTTGATAGGCTTGTGAAACCGATACTTTTTGAACAGAATCCGCTGAAACGGGCAATTTAAAATTTGATATTTCGAGAGATGTCAGGTTAATGACAATTCCCTGATTAGTCCTTAGCTGTTTTATTTCGGATTGTTTATTAAATGGACCGAAGGTGCTTTCCTTCTTTAATTTTTCAAGAAAATGTCCTTCAGAAGCAAACGTAATAAAGGTTTTGTTATCGGTGATATAATATAGTGAACCATTGTTTGTTGCAAGAACAAATTGATCCAGATCTTCAAACATTATTGCCACTGAATAAGTTCCTTCGAGTTTTGAAAATGCATTGTTGCAGGCAACAGCAAGATCGGGATTAAGTGTAAGTTCTTTCCTGATCAGTACGGGGATAGCTTCAGTATCAATCAGGTAGTCACGTTTTAATTCCGGATTCTGTTTCCATAAATCATCGACGTTAACAATGATACCGTTATGGATTATTAAAATTTTTTCTTTAAGAACAGGCTGATTATTGACTTCCTGCAGCTGAGAACCATTCGTTACGAGGCGTGCATGACCAAAAGCAGCGAATCCGTATTGCTGCTGGTATCCTGCTAAACTTTTTTCGAGTTCCCGCTCAAAAGCCTTGCTTTGTAAAAGATTATGAACAGGAATATCTCCTTTGATGACCTGAATGGTATGATCCTGTTCCCGACGCAACGCAATACCGGAAGAATCCTTACCCCGTGATTCGCTGAATCGTGCTATTTTTATCAGCGTTTCACGAATATTTTTGTTTTTAAAATTTGTTTTTGACTTGACAAACAGACCGAAAATTCCGCACATAATTTACTTCCTTAATCCAAATTTAACTATTGCCCATTTGGCAATATTTTTTGTTTCGATATATCCATAATTTAACATCCACTTTACGCCGAAATCAAAAAATGTATCCGGGTGGGCATTAATCAAAATATTATCAGGTAATTCATCATTTTTTATCAACTCGATCAAATGGCTGCTGCTTTTTATTGGTATGTTGAACCTTGAAATTACTTTATCCCTAACACTGACACTGGTCCTGTTCCAGGCCCTTCCATTATCAGAGATGTAGAATACCTTGTTATAATCCACATCGAGTGAAGTATCGGCAATGATTCCATATTTTTTATAGTCATAATGATTCCAAAGTGTTTTGTTATCCCATTTTGAAAGCGGGCTGCCATGCATGCAAATTGTTTCTACCGGATAAAATTTACGCAGTTGTTCTAGTCCGGATTCAAAATGCTCGATGGATTTGCTAATATCCCCTTTGCAAATACTCAAGTCTTCATAATGGTATCCGATTTCATGACCCATGGCGACCACCTCCCTAATAATTTCGGGTTTAAATACAGAGGGAATTATCCTGAAATAGTATGTTGCCCTTATCCCTTCTTTTGTCTCCATTTGCGCCATATTTAAGGTTTGCTGAGGAAAACGGTCAACATCATGACGAAGAATTAAATATTTTTGATAAGGATTTTGATTCTCTAAAAATGAATAAAAAGGAATTATGCTGTATTTTTGAATTTTAAAATTTCTAATAATTTCGATAAATAGTTTGAAAGTCCAGTCTCTCATCTTTCTATGTATTTATGTTAAATTATAATTTTTGATACAGCTAATATATAGATACCATATTACAAATTATTCTAACCATTTGAATAATAGCTCATCGACTTTCGAGAACACTTCTTTTTGTACACTTTTTGATTTTTCTGGTTGAAAAGGAATTTTATCTGCTTTTTTTAAATATGCACAAATTTCTTTTGGTTCTCTTGTATGAATCATCTTGCCTTGCTTAATAAGTTCCTGGTCTACCAATAATAACCTTGATCCTGCATAAAATGATAGTGCAGGTGTTCCTAAACATATAGCTTCCCTTGCAATAGTTCCTGCACCAGTTAAGACAGCATCTGCATAATAACAAATATCTAAGCCATTCAAAGGATCCTGGGGAATAAATATTTTATTATTCTCCTGTACTAACTGCAGATCACTTCTATACCTTGGTAAATACAGAATATTGTATCCTTCTTGTATCAATATTTTTACTAATTCTGGAACTATTGATTTACTTGCATCTACATAATTTGCAAGTAAATTTTCAGGTCTGATAACTATAAAATTCCTAAAAGGTAACTGATTTAAAAAATCAGGATCAGGAATATAATCGGCAATGTAGATATTCTCTTTGAATCCATTATAACGGAAAATCCTGGTTTTTTTAAATCCTTGTTTCAGAATAACGGCTAAAGGAATTGCGGAAGGCCAGAAAGCAAAATCAGTAAATTTACTATACCTCCAGTTAGGAGCTATTTCATTATCATCAAAGGTTATTGATTTTTTTCCCCGAAATTTTGCACATAAATTTGAAGAATCCCCTCCAATGGATATCTTTGCATCAAATTTTTCAATATTTGTGATAAGTTGTATAGTTCTTTCAAGTACGCCATATACCTTCATAATTTTTAAACCACCCTTATGATTGCCGACCAGACGGTAATCTATCCCAATTTCTTTTTCGAACAACTTTTTCACTTCTGCAAATTCTTTTAATGTAAAGATAAGTTGATAGTTTTCTTTTAGGTGATTGATTAACGGCTTGAAAAAATTAACATGAGGTGTATTGTCAATGTCGAACCAGATTGTTTTCATAAATATATTTTTTCATTGCGTTTATTATTTTCTCATAATGTTTGACGGCCATATATTCTATTACCGGTATGCTTACAAGTGAGCCATGTACGATTAAATAATTTTTACATCTCAAAATGTTTGAATTGTAATCTAAATAAATTCCTCTATCAAACCTATTTTGTACTCTGGCATCATCTCTTTGTTCCAAATGTTTTGCGTCAACTCCATTTTGCTTTAAAAACTCAATAATCCTCTGACTTTCAAAGCCCCGGTTGAATATGAATAGTTTTGTGAATGATGACTCTTCTATTTTTGAATATCTGTAATTTTCTGCAATTCCAAATTCAATCAACTTAGATATAAGTTCCTTTCCGCATTGTTTCCTCATTAGTTGTAACTTGTACATTTTACTAATGCGTGATACAAAAAGTTTGGCAAATCTTTTTGCGGGTTTGAATAGATATTCTTCACAATTGTTATTTTCAAATGAAGAGCCCCTTTTTTTTATTTGCTTTAGTTTAATTTTAACCAACAACCTAAAAAGTGCGCCAAAGAAAATATTGCCCTGAGTAGTTTCTAAATAATTATATAAAATGCGATAAATAACTATTACTTGTGAAAATGTTCTAAATTTGTTTTGAATTTCTCGGGCTTTAGTATAAACCTCTTCTGCGTCAGTCGCAAGGATACCACCTCCTATACCGTATGCATTTTTTATTAAAGAATAACATGCTATATCGGCAAAATAACCTGAATTCCTTTGATCTACGGTTGCCCCAAAAGATTGTGCACAATCTGCTATCATCGGAATATGGTATCTTTTTGCTATTAATGAAATCTGTTTCTCTTTGTTAGCAAAACCTCCATGGTTGATTAATTGGATTGCAATCGGATTTAAGGTCATTAGAGACTCTAAACAATTTTCATCCATATTAAGTGTTTCAAAATCAATATCAGCGAATAATGGTCGGTTTTGGGACCAAAAAATTGGTTCAATTGCACTTTCACAGGTTAAAGGAGATGTGATAACTAAACCCTGTTTATTCAGAACACGATAAGATAGATATAAGGCTGATCGGCATGATGCTGTAATTAATATATGTTTTTTCCCTGTATATTTAGTAAAAAAGTTAATGATTTTTTTTTCAGAATCTCTAACAAATAAACTTCTAATAATATCTAAGACGCATAAATGAGCACTATAATAGGGTATCATTAAATCTACCTTTTTGATTTAATATATGGCAACAAAAACAAAAACATCCAAAATGGTTTCCCGTCACCCTTTTGATAAAGTGCTTTGATTTTGTTTTTAAAAAGATGATACCAAAAAGACTTAATGTTTATTTTGCCAGTTACTATTCCAATAATTGAAAAAATTAAATCTGTTATCTCATTTTTCCAATACATTCCTGTTTTATAATGCTGTGTAAAAGACTGTGGTATATTATTCAAATAGTTATATATCATTATAGCATAATCTATTCCACAAGCTTTAGCTAATCCTACCCATAACCAAGTTCTCGGATTTATCTCAATTAAATAATATTTTTCGTCACGAGGATCATATAGATACTCAACCTCACAAACACCTGTATATTTCAGCTTTTCAAGTAATGGGGTTGATTGATTAATTAAGATTTTATTAAAAATACTTTGACTTAAGGTTGCTGTCCCATAATAAATAGGGTGTTCCCTAATTTTCTGACCCATCCAGTAAGTCTTAATTTCACCATCAATACAAAATGCAGTAAACGAAATTACTTTGTTTAACTGTGTCAAGGGTATCATTTCCTGAATCATAATTTCAGATGGATTTACTAATTCGGTTAAGTTATCCATATGCTGTTTTAGTGAATGAAAGTTTACCGCATTATAAGCTTTATGTTTTGTTTTTTTATAAAATGTCTGGCCTTCTATTCCCTTAAGTAAAACGGGAAATCTAAACCCGAGAAACATTTCAGTTGTTAATTCCCAAGTTTCCGGATAATGAGATTTTATAACTGGTAATCCACATTCTAAAGCAATTTTGAACAAATTCCTTTTACTGATAATATTCTTTAATAATGAATAATTTACAGTAATTACCTTATATAATGATTCCAGCTCGGACTTTCGTTTTGAAATAGAGACAACAATATGATCATCGCATGGTAACAAAAGCCAATCCTTTAAATTTTTTTTATGATTTAATTCCAAAAGAAAATCAATAAAGTCTTCTGTCAGATACTCTGGAGATCTATAAAAGCCAAGACAATATTTTGAGTACCGGGCTATGCCATAATTATTTCTATCCACAATGATCACGGGAATCCCCTTTTCTCCCAAACTTCTGGTTAATGCAAGTCCCTGAACGTGACCGTCAATGACGACAACACCCTTCTTATTAATTGGCTCCAATTATTTTTGTATAAAAATGAATCAATTTGGAAGCAATGGAATGTGAATCCAAACCTAAATTTAATATTCGATCCCTTCCTTGAGTACGTCCTTGTTCCATAACAAATTTTTTTGCTTCTAAGAGTTTTTTAGCAACATTTCTCGGATCAAATGTAGTCAGGAAATATCCATTGGTGACACCAAACAGCCATTCGACATCTCCGACGTTTGTTGAGACTACCGGGCTATTGCAAGCCATTGCTTCTTTGACAATGTTAGGTGATCCTTCCCAGAGAGAGGTCAATAAAACGATGTCAGCTAAGAACAATTCGCCAATTATTTGATCATGCGGCAGATCGAACATAACTTTGAGTTCCATTTGCTCATTTTTTAAGTATTGAAAAGCTTTTTCTGCAAGTTGGAAATTTTTTGATTTCCTGAAGGGATCTGCCGCAAAAATGACCTTGAATATTTCGGGGTGAGGATTTTTTTCTCTGAAATTTTTATCGATGGTTTTAATATTTACACCATTAGGAATTATATAAGCATCTTTTATCTTAAGTCTGTCAAACATTGATTTTGATTTTACAATCAGACCAGACCAGCAAAACCTGTTCATAAAACAAATTAGCTTCCTTTCTGCTGTTCCAGATTCCGTATCACTTCCCATCAGTGAAACAACAATTGGTATGCGCCAACCAAACAAGGCGATGGTTGTAACAAAAGCTGTGAGTGAATAATGTGCATGGATAAGGTCAAATTTATTTGTTTTCAAATATTTTTTTAAAATGAATATGTTTCTAAAATATCCAAAAAAACCTTTTCCTTGTATCGTAAAATATTCAAGTTCAACGCCATTCTCTCTTAGAGATTCTCCCTGGGACTTGATAAAGGCACTAATCCCATTTTTTGAATTACCGCTGCAAACAAATAGAATGCGCATTACTTATTCAAGCCTTTTACATCCAGAAATTTAACAATGCTGTAAACAAATTCTCCCTCCTGATCGAGGATTTTGTTTTTTGCCAACCATTCATTATTTGAGTGTAAATAATAATCCCTACTTTTATATTGGGTAGATGTCCCAAAGAAGATTCCCTGAAATTCAAAAATATACCCTGTTTTGCCGTCATATCCAAAATCTATTGAAAGGTTGGGTGTATCCGACTTCATGAAAACCTCTTTCAGATAATTAAGCTGAAGTAGAGGGAAGCCTGCCTCACTTCCAGCTTTATAGTTAACACCACTACCGCTTGCCCTGAAGTCATTTTTCCTGACATGCCGCTTTAGGATATAATAATGATCCCAGTATATCAGTACTTTCCAGTCATTTTTGAGACCTGGAATAAAAGGCTGAATAATAAATTTACCCTGGTGTTTTGATTCTGGTTTGTATCCTTTGTGCTTGCGAATTCTTAATACTTCTTGCAACTCACTTTTAAAATGTCTTGTTCGCGAAATTTTTTTAGCAAATCGAAGAAGTTCTTCACTATTGTTTGCAAGATAGACACCCCGGCTCATCGATCCCTCGGCCTTTTTCAGGACACAGGGATACTCAACTTTTCCTTCATTGATTTCTACATCCAGTTCTTCAAGAGTACCATATATCCGGTTATTCATGTCAATCATCTGGCTGTTCAATTTAGCTTCCCTGATAATTTCCATAAAAACCTTATTGTTATTGGCCCGCAGCATATCGAATGAAGGCACTAGTATAGCCCCCAACCGCTCAAGACCAAGTATAACATCTTCGATAAATCCTTTGTAATGGAAACCCGCCTCTTCAGAAGAAGTATAAAGGACGATTCTGTCCTTCCATAAATCCTCTTTAAATCTTATGTCATTCAACTTAATAAATTCTAACTCGTAGCCATATTGATGAAAATTTGCTGTAAGCTGTGACTGGTCATAACCACTACGGTAAGGCGTTGCATTCCACTTCGAACCGTAATATCCTTTATAATCGGTAAGTACTTTTATTTTCTTCATGATTTATGCGTAGGATTTTAGAATTGAAGCCGGATTTCCCCCGGCAATTACCATTGCTGGTATATCTTTAAATACAACACTTCCGGCAGCGATAATGCTGCCATTTCCAATTTTTACCCCTGGTAAAATGATTGAATTTGCACCGATCCAAACATTATCACCGATAATTATTTCTTTCGCCTCCCCTTTTGTATTAATACGATTTTCGACATCCGGAAATGAAAGATCATGCCCATTCCCATCTATTATTTGGCAATTCGCTGCAATTAAGCAGTTTTTCCCTATTTTAATACTTTTATATGCATGAATGCAAGCCCCATGTATTCTAGTGTTTTCACCAATAAATATATTTGCATTTGGCCTATCGGCCATTAATTTTACACCTCTATACATATTTATATGATAACTTCTGTTTATGGAATTTAATCTGACATTATTACCAATTTCTATTTTTGAATCTTTATGAACCACTATCCGCGGAATTCCATCAAATACCACATTACCCCTACAAATAATGCTATATCTGTAAATAAATCTAACTTTAAATTGAGCAATTAATCTTAAAACATAACTTATTAGTTTTAGTGAAATAATAAATAAAGTGCTCATTTATTTATATATTTTTCAAAATAATAATTTAAGACATCCTGATGTGTTTCACATCTAACAATATTCCAGAGCCCACTGTTTATTTTATTATTTCTCATCTTTTTTGATATATAGTAATAGTACAGGTTAAGAGCATTAATTTTCTTAAAAATTCTGAACAAAAAATACTCTGAGCGTGTAAATAGGGTGAAATAAAACGATGCTCTCCATTTTGAGGAAATAAAGTCCCCCCACCGTTTGTATAATTCATTTTGGTTAGAAATTAATTTCGAAATATCTGCTATATGGGCTTTAAAAATAGTTTCCTGTTTTTCTTTTAGGATTTTCAATATTAATTCATCTCGATTGAAATATAAATAATAGAGACGCCATTTTAATTTACTGCCCTTTGTAATTTCAAATTCTATTGGCATACTATAATCACCGTTGTTACAAATCAAATTTCCAGGAATTAAGTTTCCTATTTGGTAAAAAATTGGCACTCCAATATGTTCTTCAAATCCTGAGACTATATGTGCATGGTGCCCAATTACAGCAGATGCTCCTATTTCTGCATAAAACCTATATTGATTTACCATTCTTGGGCTCGGATATTCACAATAATCCGTACCACCATGAATTATAACAAAAACAAAATCATTATTTTTTTTTAATTCAATAATCTGTTTTGTGTTTTCTATTATATCCAATGGATTAGCACCACCTTTATCACTATCCGCAATATTAAATTCATGCTCACAAATATTAATAAATGCTAGTTTAATATTGTCTTTTTCAACAATCAGAGGTCTTCGGGCTTCATTAATGTTTATTCCTGCTCCAAAAGGTAAAATATCGTTTTGCTTACAAGTTTCAATAGTATCTTTCAATCCTTCCTCACCATAGTCATAAATATGGTTAGTAGCAAGTGTGGCATGTGTGAACCCAGCAGCAGATATAGATTTTATACAAACCGGATCGCTTTTCGTTATTGGACCAAATTTTTTTGTTTTATTACGTACTTGTGAATTTGTCATTGGAAATTCTTGATTATAGATTGATATATCACAATTTGAGATTATTTCATTGAATTCCCCGAATATATCATTTTTATTAGGTGAAAATCTAATTTTCTTCGAAATATTTTCATGTCCATTAAATGGACCACAAACCAATACTTTCATTTATTTTCGATTATTTTTGAAATAACATAATCTACCTCTTCACTTTTGGATTCACAACGTATGATTGTTTGTAAAAGAAGTAGCCTTTTTATTCTTCGGCTAAGAACTTTATTTAGCATATATGCTATTTTTAACTTTCTTAGTATTCGGAAGAAAAAATAGGGAAATCCTGATAAAAGTACCAAATATTGTGTCCGTTTTTTTTCGATTACTTCTTTACCCCATTTTCCTTTTAATTCATCTGAATTAGAAATTACATTACTTAGTGAAGCAATATGTTCAAAAATATTATTTCTCTTTTCTCCTCTTGCAAAACCAACTGTAAAATTACTAATGTCCAATTCCATTGGAAATAAATTGAACTCAATCTTTTTATTTTCCAGCAGCCTAAATGAAACAAGCAAACCAAAATGTTCTCCATTTGGTTTTCTTTCTTTTGTAATATGTAACAAATTACCTAAACCATAAAAAATGGGAATCCCCTTATAAACCTCATATCCTGAAACCAGACGTGAATGATGAATCAAAATTGCTGAGGCGCCGTTTTCAGCAAAAAATCGCATCATTCGAACCTGTGCGGGTGAAGGGTACTCACATAAATCTCCCCCCTCATGAATGATTAAAAATGTATATTCTGCATTTAAATTGGCTATTTTTAAATCTTCTAAAATATTAATTACGTCAAGAGGATTTGCACCAGGTCTTTCATTTGTCGCAAAATTAAATTCCTTCCGAGAGTAATTTAAAAAGGCGATATTAAATTCATCAATTACTTTATAAAAAATTTTTCTTGCACTTGTAAGATTATCACCAACTCCCATTATTTCAATCCCTGAATCCTCACATGACTTAATGGTTTGTACAATTCCAAGTTCCCCATAATCATAAGTATGATTTGTTGCAAAAGTTGCTGCATGAAATCCTGCATTTTTAATTGGTATTAAACTCTCAGAAGAACCCTTTCCATGTGGTCCAAATTTTACTATTTTTTTCTTTGAAATTGTAATTGGATCTTCCAAATTAAAAATATTGAAATAAGAATTATTCAGATGGTTTTTCAATGATTGACTAAAAATTTGGGCATCCGGATGTTTTCGTATGTATTTATCGAATGCTCCGTAAATGTGGTAATCTCCAGCGATTGTAATATCGTAATAACTCATTGAGCTAATATTTAAGAAGCGAAAAAAATAATGATATTATTTATATTAATTATTTGATATTAAATTACTCATGCTGTTATCCTTAGTGCCTTTTTATAGATTATATCGTAAGATTTTAGCATTTTACTGATTTCAAAATTCTCTCTTATTAATCTACCCGCATTTTCTCCGACCCTTTCCCTTAATGACTTATCATCCAATAACTTTACAATTTTTTCAGACAATGAATCAACATCTTTTATATTAAATAAGAATCCCGTTTCTCCCTCATCTATTAACTCAAGCAGGCCCCCTACACGGGTTGCTATTACAGGTTTTTTAAGTGCCATGAACTCAATCACTGTATTTGGTAATCCTTCACTATATGATGATAACACACCAATATCACATATATTCATAATATTTTCAATATCAACTACTTCATTTAAGAATTTGAAGTTATTTATAAACATAACTGGTACTTTTTTTTCTAAATCTTTGAAATTGCCTCTTCCCACGCATAAAAATGTAACATCCTTTCCTTTTTCTAATACCTTAAATCCACTATTAATAAATGTATTATGGTCTTTTACTTTGCTGTATGAGGCAACCATGCATACGATATTTTCTGTTTTAATTTTTAGCATTTTTTTTACCTCATTTGGGTCAACAAGATTTGATATCCGGTTAAAGTCAAATCCATTATAAATTACGAAAGATTTTCTTTTCGGAGCATCAAAGACATCCAAACCCATTTTACTATTTGATACTACATATTTTGCAAAACAGAATGGTATTTTATAAAAAAGGAATTTTTCCCAATTTTTTTTGTGCGATGTAGAGGTTATCTTGCTATTAATTACAGGTATCTTAAGGAAAACTGTTGCTGGAATTAAATACAAGCTAATCCAGTTGCCCCAGTTATGTATAATATCAGGTTTGAATTCGATACAATATTTGATTAATTTATAATAATTTGTTAAATTAAGTAGTGGATTCTTTTTCTTTATTTTATATATTTCGATGGGTAATTGCTGAATTTTTTTGTAATGAAATATATCTTGCTGCATAACGATTCTCACTTCATATTGAAGTTCATTTACTAAATATTCAATCAAATCAGCAGCTCGCCTTTCTTTTCCCCCCGAACTGAAAGATTCTATCAGAAATAAAATTTTCATCTTTGAATTAAAGAAACAAATTCATTGTTTTACAATACCATATTTAAACCTCACATCAGCAGGTAATTGCTGAGAATTTTTTATAAATTTTAACATATTCTTCCGTCATTTTTTTAAATGAAAAACAATTTTTAATTGTTTTTACTGCATTATCTCCTAAATATTGTCTTTTATTATTGCTTTTAAGTAAAGTCATAATATGTTCAGTAAGTTCAGTTGTGCTTTGCTTGAAAAATAACAAACCATTTACTTCATGGGTAATTAATTCGGGAATCCCTCCAACATCTGTTGCAATTACAGGCTTACCTAAAGCCATAAATTCCAATAAAACATTTGGCATCCCTTCACTTAAGGTAGCTAATACACCAATATCACAGATATTCATAATGTCCTCAATTTTTTTTTGCGCCGTCATGAAAATGAATTTGTTTTGCAATTGATTCGGGATCATTTTAACGTATTCGCTTGAATTTCCGCTTCCAATTGCCAAAAATGTAACCTCTCTTTTCTGATGAAGAACATTTAACGCAGCTTCTATATAAGTTTTATAATCCTTAAGAGGAACAAACGAAGCCACCATCCCGACAACATACTGAGTTTTAATACCTAATTGATTTCTGATTTCATGCTTATCACCAAGATTAGAAAGCCGATTAAAATCAAAGCCATTATATATACATTGTACTTTTCGTTTGGGTATCCGGTATTCCATTATTGCTCTTTTAGTATTGGTAACTATTACATTTGAAAACAAGAATGGAAGGTGGTAGAAAACAATTAAGTCAATTAATGATACTTTTGAATTCGCTGTTACCTGACCATTAATAAGCGGGGTCCTTTTAAACAAAGCAAAGGGAATAGCAATCAATGTTATAAGACCTCCCCAGGTGTGAATTATATGAGGTTTAAAATCTGCCGCGATTTTCCAGAATTGCATTATTCCAAACAAATTACGGGGAGATTTCTCAATATGATGAATAGAAACTTTGTCGTTAAGTATCTCAGAATAATGTAATTTATTCGAGGTAACTATGATCTTGATTTCACAATTCCCAATGGCCAGCAAACTGAGGACTAGCTGACTCAAGCGTCGTTCTTTACCACCAGGACCCAATGATTCGATTATGTAAAGTATTTTCAATAATTATTTTTTTAAAAAATACTTGTTTAGAAAATTATTCCGAAATATTTATTTCTTTTCCATTCTTAGACAAAAATGGCTTGTAATAAAGAACGAAATAATTTTGTAACCCAATAGAATTTTACCAAAATGTCCAAACCGATTAAAAGAAGACCAGGTAATTTTAGGATTGACAAATCCAACTTTTTTTAAAAGATTTATCCAAACCTTTGGAGATTGGTGCTTATCCCATTCTAAATTTGGTAAAAATGGATTCCTTAAGGTAAGTAAAGGAAATATGTTAAAATTTGAACAATCACAAATAATTAATGTTGCATTCGCATTTGCTAACTCAAACAATTTTGTAAATAACCTATGATAATTTTCAACTGATTTATGGTCATGCCTTAAATTCATACATGCTCTCTCATCCAAGTGGTTTATTGAATCATATAATAATATCATATCAAATTTTTCACCGTTGGAATTGTAATCCTGAAATGTTGTAGGAATTAATCTGATATTATTAATATTAATTTTTTTTCTGTATAAGTCAAATTTTTGAATGACTCCGGAAGTACTACCATCACCCGCAGGTTCCAAATTAATTACCTGCTTTGCACCACTAACTGCTGCAAAAAAACTATATACACCATTTCCCCCGCCTATTTCTAAAATTTGTTTGTCCCAAAAATCAAAATCCTTAAATAAATAATTTAATCTATATAATAAATTACTCTCGTTTTTAAAGGATTTTGAGTTTACTACTAACTCAATGTATTGTTCAAAACCACGTAAATTATTCATAAAAATTTAATAAAAAGGATTTGTATAAATCACTCATTTTTAAACTGGCCTGTTTGATTCAATATATCCTAAAAGTAAAAAAACAGAAACAATTGCAACTTTCGATATGTTGATATTTAATTATTTAATAAAAATAATCTAAGACTCGCTTTGTAATAATTAGCATTAAAAACGCTATTTGTCAGTTTGCAACCTTCACGACCTATTATTAGACTTCTTGACGGATTATAAATGATATTCATCATGGCATTAAATATTTCATTAACATTCTGAGGTTCAACAAGAAAGGAATTATTTGAGTTTAGATATTTCGATATATCACTAACGTTGGTACATATCACTGGTGTCCCTGATGCTAAATATTCTCCGAGTTTTGTTGGAAAACCTCCAGAGACAAAGTTGCTGGGGGGGGCCATTACAATGCCAATTGCATCTGTTAACAACTGAGGTATTTCATAAGCAGGCACAGGGCCAATAAATTTAATATTTTCATTGAGTTTGTTTTCCGAAATGTATTCATTGATTAACCTGTATTCTATCCCAGTTTTAATAATTGGTCCGACTATTTTCAATATATGGTCCGATCGCTTTTTTAATACTAAATGAAAGGCTTTTATTATATCAAAAATTCCGTCACGGGTAAAACCGCCACTTCCACCAACATATACAAAATAAGGGCGATCTGTTTTTTGTTTTTTAAGTCCCAGGAAACGAGAATTGTCTACTGTCATCGGTAATACCAAAATGTTCTTGACATTTAACGACTTATAATACAATCTAAGTTCATCCGTCATAACCAACATCCCATCAGCATACTTATACGAATTTAAATAGATCATTTTTAATAATCTTTTTACTTCCTTTTTTAAAATTTTAGGAAATTCCGTTTCTTCAATAATTAATCGAAACTTTAAAAATGGTTTTAATAAAATAAGGGAGACTCTTGTATTTAAGTCACTTGAATAAGTAATAACCGTAGTAGGTTTGTCATTAATAATTTTTAGGATGGTGCTTATATACCCATAAAACAAAACAAGAACTTTTCTAATTATAGTCCTGTTTGAAGGCCATATTGTTGTATTATTTACATATTCAAAATGAATACCTTGAAATGTACCGACTGCCATTTTATTAATTACTTCATTTTCTTTTTCTGTGGGCTTTGTAACATATACTTTCACCAAGACATTACTTTGAACCATAACCTTTGCCCAAGTAATAATACGATTCGTCCCGGCCATTCCTATTGGAAAATTTGTATTGGTTATTATGCAAATTTTTGGCTTTTCCCGGATATTCTGATTCATCATTGGTTAAATATGTTTGTTGCCTTAAACCTTTTCAAAATATGTATCTGGATTAGTTGGATTATAAAACTCATTGATCCAGAAAAGAGTAAGCAATTCATTATCTCCAGTATTGGTTATATTATGTGTAAACCAAACGGGCATGTCAACATAAGAAGGCTCATTGCCATCCAGATCGAAATTTAACACATTCGGGGTTCCAATTCGCCGCAACTGAATTCTTGCCTTTCCATTTATTACGGCAAATCGTTCAATTTTCCGGGTATGAAAGTGATTTCCCCTGGTAATCCCAGGTTTGGTAGTACTATAAGAAAACTGACCACCCAATTCGGCCTTAACCGTTTCTACAAAAGATCCTCTCACATCGTTATGTTGTATGAATTTAACCGGGAAATGTTTTTTATAGTCGATATAGCTTCTGAATGTGTTGAATAAATTCAACTCAAATTTATTTTTTAACTCCGGGAAAATACCTTTATCTAAATAACTTTCCCTAAAATATACCAGCTTGTCGAGAATGGCTGAAACCATTTGAACCGATGTGTGTTGCACACGATACTCCCTTTCATTTTTTTCATTAATTATTGCTTCCCAAATTTCGTTGACGAGTTCTCCAACATATATGAGTTTCAATTCTGCATCTTTATGAATTGCAGGATTTTCAACATGCGTAAGCTGATGACAAAAAGTCGCAACGACCGAATTGTAAAAAGGAAGTCCGAATGGTCCAAAAACATTAGGGATTACCAAACCGGTAAAACGGGCATTATTTCTTTTAGCCCATACCGAAAGCATTTCCCTCCCTGCTTTTTTCGATTGCCCGTACAGGTTATTAAAATCCTCTTGTGAGGATGAAGACAAGATAACATGAGGACTGACCCTTTCATTTTCCATCGCCCGGATAAGCTGATCAACCAGTCTTATATTTGTTTCGAATAAAACTTGTTGATCGTTATGGCGATTCATTGCTGCAAGATGAACAATTACATCGCATTCTTTAACAAAGTTGCGCAAATCCTGTTCAGACCTAAAATAATCATCTTCAAACGGCACGCGTATAACATTGGGCTGCTGACCCAGAAAATTATACAAATGACCTCCTATAAAACCGATCTGACCGGTGATACCTATTCGCATATTGTTATTATAAAGTTTTTTTTAGATAAAAGTATCGCTACCTTTAATGAAGTTACTAAAACTTACAAAAGTTTTATGCTTTAAATTGCTCAGTTAAAATCCATTGACTAAACGCAAAATACCCTTTCGGCAGTATAGTTTTCGCCTTTGAAGGTAACAGGTTCCTTTCCCATTTGACGGGCAAAATCAATAATTCACAAATTAAATTACAGAAGTGTCGTAAGGTCAGAATATTCCTTTATTTCTTCACCCAAAACATCGTGACGCACAAAAGGAAGCTTTAGCAGTAATTTCTTCATCTTCTCCACATCGAGTCGCCGGGTATTGTGAGAATGATAATCCTCTATCCTTGAAATAACTTCCCTGCCTTCCGTAAAAAACAAATTATAATTCAGGTCGCGGGTGTCTGCCGGTATTCTGAAAAAATTCCCAAGATCTTCGGCTTTTCCCATGTCCTCCCTGCTTACAAGCACTTCGTAAAGCTTTTCGCCATGACGTGTCCCGATGATCTTGATCTCATTCTTTACTTTATATAAATCCAACAGCGCTTTTACCAGCGTATCAATGGTCGCAGCCGGAGCTTTCTGGACAAAGATATCTCCGTTATGGCTGTTTTTGAACGCGAATAATACAAGATCGACAGCATCTTCCAGTGTCATCATGAAACGCGTCATGTTCGGATCGGTGACTGTAATCGGATTGCCTGTTTTTATTTGCTTTACAAACAAAGGTATTGCAGATCCTCTGGATGCCATGACGTTGCCATACCGCGTACCACAAACAATGGTATCTTTCTGTTCGTTAAGGTTGCGCGATCGGGCGACCATTACTTTTTCCATCATAGCCTTTGATATACCCATTGCATTTATGGGATAAACTGCTTTATCTGTACTCAAGATAATGACCCGCCTTACGTGATGTGCAATAGCAGATTCCAGGACATTCTCAGTTCCAAGAATATTGGTCTGAACGGCTTGCATTGGGAAGAACTCGCAGGAAGGAACCTGCTTCAGTGCAGCCGCATGAAAGATGTAATCCACCCCATCCATAACCTGATCCACGCTGCATTTATCGCGAACATCCCCTACAAAGAACTTTATTTTTGGATTATTCAGTTTGTTTCGCATATCATCCTGTTTCTTTTCATCTCTGCTAAATATGCGAATTTCCTTTAAATCCAAATCGCTAAAACGATTAAGTACTGCATTTCCAAAGGAGCCGGTACCACCAGTAATTAATAAAACTTTATTTTTCATTCTATGCATTAAAAAATTTATACCACCTTCAATAAATACAATAATGCTTATTTCAAAACTTTTACATGCTGATATTTCATTATATCCGAGGTATGTTATGGCTTTGCCTATATAATTGATTTCCGGACAAAAAGTATTTTTCAATTTCATTCTTTTCAAATGCAATAGGGGAAATTATTATCAAGTAAATAAAAACACTCCGTGCAATCGGATTAGAAAAAAACATAACCATTAATGCCAAAAATAAAAAAGTTAATGTAAGCCGGTTTACATTAAATAAATTAAATACCTTTAAAAATTGCCAAAACAAGTATATTAAAAAAATAAATGCAGGTATGCCCCACATGGTCAGTAAAGAACCCAGACCATTTGTACCATAAATTTCTAATTCATCCGTGAAATCTTTTTCCGAAACCAGTCCATAACCCAGTGGATATTTCAGAGTCTTCAATAAGGCATAGTAACCTCCCTGAAAACGATTAACTTTTATTTCCTGTCCCGATTGGACATTAACATTACCCTCCTTATATGCTACAGTGTATTTATCAATTTTACCAGATATAAAGTCAAGTTTATATATGTATAAATAAAAGATTGCAACAGATGCTAATAAAAATGTGATGTTAAAAAATGAAACTCTTTTAATATAATAGGCTGAAATTAATAAAAACATTGAAAAATAACCTGCTGTTGAAAAGGTAGTAATTAAGGCAATAAAATAAATAATGATTCTTCTGTTCAAATTCGCCCCCTTTGTAAGCCAATTAAATACAATGGAATAAACTATTATCATCGCAAATCCACCAGGTTCCCACATGAATCCGCTATTTCTTATCAATCCGTAATAATTATCACCAGTTGCATTGATATATATTAATGCCGACCAGTAATTTTCATTGACAGCAAGGGATTTATTGGTGACCGGTTCAAAAAAAGAAGTTAATTTGTTAAAATCTTCATTAAAAACAATATTTAGAAGGTATAAAGGAATAGAAATAACAGTTAGCATAAAAATAATTTGCTCAAATTTTTTCCAAAAGCCTGCTCCTGTTCCTTTTAAAAGAACATATGGCAACAATATAAGATTTATGGTCATTATAATAATCCTATATAAAATAAAACCGCTCCCCAGAAATATCATTGATAACATGTTAATAACGATCCAGATAAATAAAAGGAATACTATTTTTTTATTAAAACTCCTGCCAGACAAAAAATGTAAAGCAAGCAAGAAAGATCCAATACCAAATAAAATAAGTCTGGAAAAAAGAAATGAACTTCCACCGATGTAGAAAATAAGTACCAGAACAATAATAATATATAATCGGCCAAATTGTTGTTTCATAATAAAGATTTTTTTATATCAAATCAATCTCTTTAAATAAAACTTAAAGAAATCAAGAAAGATTTAAAATTTTAAATTTTTAATGGTTTATGCTTATAGTGATTATATAATCTAAATTGTCCAGTCCGAAGTTTAATGTGTGTAAATTAGGAATTGCTACACTGTTGGCTGACAGACTGGTAAGAAAATTCCTATGAAATGAAGGTGGATAATCATCAAACTTGTATTTTCTAATGAAAATTTTAAGTTACGTGAAAGTATGTTTACTAACCACTTTATAATTTATAAAAAAATTCGAAACAAACATGCAAATGCTTGTAAGAACCTGAGTCCATACGGCACATAGTAGTATATCATCCGTGAAAAAAGAATAAACTATAAATAGAAAAAATACCTGAAAAAATGCATACTGAATGACATAAACTCCCATAAAGTTGATTTTTTTCAAAACAGTATTTACAAGGTTTCCCAATTTAGCCATTACAAAAGGCCCAACGATTAATCCAACCTTAATATAAGGAAGGGATTGCTGATATTTAGGAAAATACTTAATAAAATCATCCATAACAAAATAAGCTATTCCAATTAGCGGTAATAAAAATACAAAGGAAACAAAATATATTTTTGTTATTTTTTTCCATAATTGCATGGCGTTTTGATTTTTCCCAAACAAGTATGACATTTTTGGATAATAATACGTTCCGAGTGTACTGGGCAGAATCGCAAATGCGCTAATGATCATTAAAACCGGCGCATACAATCCCATCAATGTTTCATTTCCGTATTTCACGATAAAAAGCCTCGGGAGCGTATCAATAAAAGACACGAGATAAGAAGTTATAAATAATGGAAATCCGGTTTTCAGCAGAAAAACAAAGTCCTTTCTATTAAATTTAGGTCTTATATGAAAGGGTCTGAAATAATGCAGCAGGATTGTATTCACAATCGCTAATATTGTTTGCATTGCCAGGTAACCATTAAAGCCAAAAATAAAAATTAAAGGACTTAATAATAAATGCAGCGTAACTACTACAAATTGGATATTGCTTAATTTATTAAAGTTATCTGTTGTACGAAAGGTTCCGGTCAAATAGGTGGTATAGTAAGTTAACGTTACTCGGAGCAAGGCTACCGAAATACAAAGCAAATATGTGGTATTAAATTCAAATTGCAAAATAATAAATGGTACAATCATCCATAGCAAAAGGGTACTGAAAATATTAAAGGCGAATGTTGTTTGAGCATAAGAAATTGCTTCATTCTCTTTACCTGATCCCATCGAATAAGGCAGTTCCCTGTTCATTCCGTTCACAATCCCAAGCCTCAGAACATTGGCATAGGTTTCAAAAATTGTCATGGTTGCCCATATTCCCATAAAATAAGGCTCAATATTTCTGAACGAAATAAATGAAACTATGAGTGTAACCGGCAGTGCTAAAAATGATGAAGAAACTATTTTAAGCAAAACCTTTTTGTTCTTTATATAAGCCGAAATATTAGTAATTTTCAAGTAGGAAATAATTTGATTTTCACTTTTGGTTTAATATTGAACACTGACAATACGATAATGGTTTTATTATTTGAATCGCACGCATCAATTGCAATTTAAATAAGTTCGTACTGGTTATAATATTAATCATTCACAAATACCTCCGTTAATGACATAATATTTAGTACTGTTATTGTTTTTGGACTCTCTTTTAAATATTTCTTCAGTTATCAGTCCGGCGCCAAATTTATTTAAATGTGAAAGATCATACATCATCCTTTTTTCAGAATGAATTGTTAGGGAATCAATCTCAAAATTATTAAATGTGCCAATAAGATCCTTTGAAAATCCTGAAAATTCCATTTTAAGATTTGAATTACGTAAAACCTCGGAAAGAATAGGATGAAAAGGAAATTCGACAAAAGTTATAGTGCAGTGTTTCTGTAGAAGTCTTTTTAAACCTGATAAAAATAATTGTTGTTTGATCTTTATCTGACCGTTATTGTGAGAATAAATTTCTTCAAATTTTGAAATTGGTTCATGAAAGGTTAAGGTATCTCTGTAAGGATAAAGTTTTGCAGAAGTAACAAAAAGTTCTGAAGGTTTAATGTTTTCACGGAAGACCGGCAATATTTCATTATAATTTAACAGAATTATTTTATATAATGATCTGAATGGAATACCGGACTGATTTTTATCTCTTTCCCTTAATTGTGCCAATTGAGAAATTGAAATGTAAACAGATGAATTCATCGGTACCGTTTCTGTGAAAACCAAAAAATCAATTACTCCGGCACCTCCTAATGCAGATGAATATACTTCCTTGCCAGTCATTTGCCTGATTTTTATTAAATCAAATCCGGCTTTTGCCTGAGAGTCTCCCCAGATAAAAATTGTGTTTGCTGATGATTTATAATTTATCCTGCTAAAAGCGACCATGTAATAAATCGTATAGCTTACAATTATTAAAATTAAAATAGAAAAAAAGAATAAAATGCGATAAATAAATTTATTCATGTACTTACTAGAATTGAAAGTAGATAAATTGCTGTTGACTTCCTCCAAACCAGAATATTACAAATACGAGAGTGAAATACAGACCCCATCGTGCTGTTCCGGGAATTGACAAATGATTTAATTGTAATGCATGTTGCTTGTCTCGTTGAAGCCATTCAATTAAAACCATAATAATAATAAGTAACAAAACGGTTTTACTTCCATGGAAATCGGGCATTGTTAATAAGGAAGAAGACACTGTATTATAAAGATATTCAAAGGCCTTACCAACAGTTTCGGATCTGAAAAAAATCCATGCTATTACAGTAATTAAAAATGTAAAGCCAATTTGCATTATTTCTTTTAGGTTAGGAAAAAGGTTACCTTCTGCAACAGTATCAGTATTTTGCCTGTTTTTGTCGGTTAACATTAGCGGAAGAAAGTAAATAGCATTAAGCGCTCCCCAAACAATGAAGGTCCAGTTTGCACCATGCCAGAAACCGCTGACGAGAAAAATTATAAAGGTATTCCTCACTTTCATCCAGGTACCGCCTCTGCTGCCACCCAGTGGAATATAAAGATAATCGCGAAACCATGTGGTTAACGAAATGTGCCAGCGTCTCCAAAACTCAGCAATATCTCGTGAGAAATACGGGAATGCAAAATTTCTAAGCAGCTCTATTCCAAAAAGCCTTGCCGTTCCGAGTGCTATATCAGAATACCCTGAGAAATCGCAATAAATCTGAAAACTAAATAAAATTGCACCTAAAACAAGAGTACTTCCGGAGTAATCCATATAATTGTCAAAAATATCATTAACTATTACTGCGCAATTGTCGGCAATTACTATTTTCTTAAATAATCCCCAAAGGATCTGACGCATTCCGTCAACAGCTTTTGAATAGTCGAAATTTCTGGTCCTTTGAATCTGGGGCAGAAGATGTGTAGCTCTTTCAATTGGACCTGCAACCAGCAGAGGAAAGAAACTGACAAAAACAGAATAATCAATAAAATTCTTTACAGGATTAATCTTGTTATTGTAAATATCGAAAACATAGGATAAACCATGAAAGGTATAAAAAGAAATACCAACAGGTAAAATGACTTTAATTGTCCACAGGTTAGTACTTATTCCCACTAGTGAAAGAGCATCGGCAAATGAATCGGCAAAAAAATTATAATATTTAAAGATCCCCAGAAAACCAAGATTTACACAAATGCTGGTCCATAACCATAGCTTTTTTGCGATGAGATTTTTTGATCCAAATATCTTTAATCCGGTAAAAAAGTCCAATGCTGTCGAAAAGATCAAAAGAAACAAAAATCTGTAATCCCACCAGCCATAAAATATATAACTGGCTACTAATAATAGCAGGTTTTGTAGTCTCAAACTTTTTTTCGTGATAAACCAATAAAATATAAAAACCACTGGTAAGAATATAGCAAATGATATGGAATTAAAAAGCATATTATATTACTTGATTTTTAGACGGAATACCAGAAGTAAAATATCCTATCATTCCCATAGCAACCTCCTCCAAATTCTTGTTCGGATCAATATTCAATAATTCACGGTAATTGCTGTAATAGGCTACAAAACCACGATGTGAAATCTTAAGAAAAACTGATAAAAATTGATACAGGGTTTGATCGTCAGTAAATGTTTTATTGAGATTTTGATATAAAACTTCCCTCAGATTTCGTATATTTTGAATCTTGAAAACCCGGTCGGATAAATCATAAAAACTATTTCCGAAAACATAAACGTGCTTGTTCATCAAAATTGCTTCAAATCCACTGGTCCCATTAATCGTCATAAGCCCCAAACATTTTGAAATAATCAGTTTACCCGGGACGTCAAGCCCTAACAATCTGATATTCGGTATGGCTTTTATTCTTAAGTAATCAAGATAATTTCTTTTTTCCTTGACAATAGGATGTACTTTAACATATAAGTAACAATTAGGTGGAAGTTGACCGGCAATGTTTTCGATGAGTTTGACCTGATTTTTATAAATCCCGTCACCCCAATATAAAACCACAGCTTCTGGCTCCATGTGCATAGGATAGTAATAGAACTTTTTATCCGGGTCAAATTCATCATATCGTAAATAAAAATGATCATCATATTGATTCTTCAACAGGTCTGATAATTTCGATTGGCCCCTTGCCAGATATTTGATGAGATGATCCTCGGGATTATACACAATTTGTCGTGTGGTAATTTTATGATAAATATACTTGATCGTAGTTCTTAATAGTTTCAAAGCAAATTTCAAAAAGCTGGTATCGCCTGGATTTTTAATGTTTGAAGATAATTGCGGAATGATCAATCTAAAATCTTTACGAAAATGCCCGAGGAAATCAGCTACTCTTTTTTTATCGTCATGATTTAAATACTTTACTCCTGATAATAATCCCGGCATTTCTACTGTAAAGCCGTTATCGGCGGAGACAAATATCCAATTGTATTTCCCTTCACCAAACACCTGAATTTGGGTCAAATATTCTGCTCCATGCTTTTTACAAACAACTGAGGCAATTTGCAGGAAAAACAAAGCTACGGCTTCATGCAGTAAAAAATCAAATTTTTTCTCCACCATCATTGTATCCCAGAACTTATAGTAAACCTGGACAAGAATTAAAATTTCTTCGTAATCAAGTCCTGAAAAAGTCCTGTCGCTCTGAATACAGGAATTCAGGCAAAACCGGTTATCGGTTTGGTCAATAATTAATTGATCAATTTGGTTTATTAACATTAAATCAAGACGCTCTGATTTAACCAGACGGTTGATCTCTTCCTGAAAGTTAATAACATGAGCTATATGATAATTTTCTTTCAGAATTTGCTCTTCTGCCTGTGAGTATGCAAGGTGAATAACATCAACAGATCCGGTCAAATACTGGTTTAGTCCACCATAAAGATTTACTAAATCATTCCTGCTGAATAATACAACTTTCTTCATTTGACTTGTCGACAGGGGAGCAATGATGTTTTGGCGGTTAAGTATAAAACAAATCAATCACAGGATTCAAGCTGTGTATCCAGCGATTTTGTTATAAATCGGTAATAATGACAATTGGTCGTGAATTGTAATGAAATTATTTATCTCACCTTTCAAAAAAGAAGAAGTTTGTAAATATAATCCTGGTTTGAATTTAATATCCAGTTCATCATCAATATCAACAAAATCAACCTGCACACTTCCTATATTCTGAGTTTGAAGTTTTTCCATTGGTTTAAAGTAAAACCGGTGGCGCCTGGTAAGGATTTCAACAACCCACCGGCCAGGTGCTTCCCAGTTGGCCTGATAGCTGAACAGCGCTCCTTTCTCAGAAATACCTGCACCCGCAAAAATAGAAGAAGAAGGGTGCCAGCTTAGCTTTCCCTCTTTAAAACTACAGATTTCCTTTGGCCTGCCACCTAAATAAAAGGCCAGATCAACCACGTGAGTAGAATTCCCAAGAAACCATAGTTCTTTCACCCCGGGAGCCTTAATTAATGGTGCTATTACATGAGACCATTCTGTAAATTCAAAATTAAAAGAAACTACGCCTCCGTCCTGTTCAATGAATTCCAGGGCTTTGATAACCGAACCATAAAATCTTCTGTTATAGGCCAGATATACATCTGCATTATTTAGTTCTGCAATTTCGGATACCTTTTGAATTTGATTTAGATTTAAACCGCCGGGCTTTTCACAGAGAATTTGTCTTACTCCATTCTCAATCAGTTGAATTCCCGTTTCCGCAAGAGATTCAATGCCGGTTGCAATTATGACTTTTTCAGGAATATCAGGATTGGATTTTAAAAAATCATTTAATCCTCCTGTTATGGCTATACATTCGGTTTTTTCCCTAAATGCTGCTGCATTTTTTTCGCTCCGGCCAATTGTAATGAACCCGACTCCAAGCGATTTCAGTACTTTGGCATATTCAACTGCCATGTAACCAGCGCCAACAAGCCATATTTTTTCATTCATGATAATTAAGTTATAGGAAGGTTCTCTATTTTGATTCCTTTTACTTTTTCATATTGTTCCATTAATGTTTTCAGAAGAGGTTTATGGATTTGAAAGGACTCTTCAAGTGTCGGCAGAAAGGATTCACCCATATCAAGGATTTGTGATACCTGCGGGGCAGACAAATCACTTTGAAAAACCATTTTCACGGGTTCTACCTTATATGGTTCGTTCGAACCTCTGATAAAATACTCTGCCCTGCCTCCACTTTCGTCAATGATAATGGTTTCATTTTTAGTTTTCAGATTAATCTTTAAATAAGGTTTTTCAGCCGGATCATTTCTTTGTTTACAAGTCAGGGTATAATAATTACCGGAGCTTGAACTTCCCGAAATTGACCCATAGAATTCAATAAAACCATCTCTTTTACTATTATAAATTTCGTTGTCAAGCATGTTCTTATCCGGTGAATAGTTAGAATCACCGGTAAGAAATGCCAGCAGATCTATCTGATGGACACCATTACACGCCAGCCCCCAATCAATTCCTTCGGTCTCCAGTTTTACACTACCCGATCCTGACAAATAGTTACGTAACGCGTGATAAAACGGGAAACATCTGCGCGGACAATTCACCCAGCTTTTAATGTTATTTTTGAGTAACAATTCCAAGATTTGAGTGAATTGCTTTTCGCTCTGAAATGCAACTTTTTCAAATATAATGTTCCGAACTTCAAAATTGTCAACAAGTTTTTGAGTTAAAGATGCCCGAATATCGGCATTAGTAGCAACAATAGCTATGTCATACGATTCTAAAGGCAATTCTTTAAACGTTTCATAAGCATTGAATGTATGTGTATTATAGCCGCTGACCTCCTGAAATCTGTTAATGGCTATTTGCCTGTTTGCAGAGCTGGGCTCAAGAACAGAAATATGATAGGGGCGTTCACTTTTTGCAAGCCCCTGCAGGTGACGGCTTCCCAACTGACCCGCCCCAATTAATAAAATATTATGCATTTTTTCTATAGAGTAAAACCATCATCAACGACAATATTTTGACCATTGACAAACCTGGAGCCATCTGATAATAAAAAGAGTAATGCGCTTTTTAAATCGTCAGCATCCAACATTCCCTTATTTATACAATGGCCTCTATATTTTTCCAGGAATGCTTTTGGTTGGTTATCAAGTATCCCACCTGGACTAATAGTATTAAAACGAATATTTTTACCCTTAAAATATTTGGCCATATATTTTGTCATGGCAATTAAAGCCGTTTTATTACAGGTATAATCAATGGGAGAAGTCATTTTATTTCCATTATAAATGACCCCTTCATAAGTATCAAATTTAGGTAAAACCACTCCCTGTATTGAAGAAATATTAATTACATTTCCGAATCCCTGTTTTAAAAAATATAAAGCTGCCTGTTGAGAACACAGAAAGAATCCGCCTAAATGAGTGGTTATACTTTCTTTAAAATATTCATAAGACATTTCTTCAACAAAACCCCCTTTTAATTTATAAACAGGATGTGGGGTGTTGACAAAAGCGTCAATTTTACCAAAATTTGAATGAGCATAGCTGATTAGGGAAAGGATATTTTCTTTATTGGTAAACTCAACGTTAACATAGTCTATCCGGTAGTTATTCCATCGTTCTCTTTTCAGAAGATCGTACCTTTCTTTGGAAATGTCTGCTATAACAGGGCTTCCTCCATTTTCAATGATGCAATCTACAAAATGGCTGCCGATACGGCCCAGCCCACCGACCACTATTACAACTTTACCTGTAAGCAAATCTGTCATCTTTCAATTAATTTTATAAAATATCTATAACAGTTAATGATTCTTCCAACGAATTAATTGACTTTTCATTTCCCCTGACAATATTGTAAAAATGTGTCATTTGTTCTATGTACAGATTTGAAATCTCTACCTTTGGAGAAAAAAGTAAGCCCAAACTTTCGCTTTGTACCGTACTCTGGATCAAATCCCCCAGGAGAGTGTCATCCCTAAATACAATTTCGATGGTCCTTTTTGGCTTTCTGCGAAAATAATTCAATGCAATATTGACTACTTTGTTCTTATAAATCAGCCGGTAGCCTGCAAAGTCGCAGCTGTTTATTTCCAAATCCGATAGGCGAAGCCTGGTTTTTTCTACTTGATCAGGAATACCAAACAACCATAATGCATAATCAATCTCATGAGACAAATCATATTGAACACCCCCTCCAAGTTCTTCCCTGGCGCTGTACACATCACGATAATCCACCCCCTGTCGCCAGGATGGAAGGTAGGATCCGCAATATATATTCACCTCAATTATTCTCCTGCCTTGTAAATATTCTTTCAAAAACTTAATAATGGGGTGGAATCGCAAACAAAATCCTACATACGTTTTAATTTTTCCGTAATTAATTTTTTTCAGTAACGCCTCAGAGTTATCAAGGCTCATCAGGCTTGGCTTCTCTATAAAAAGAGGTACATTCAACGGTATTAATTTTTCGATGGCAGAGTAATGCAGAGCTGTTGGATTACTGATAATGCAAAAATCGACTGGTGCTTTTAGTTCATCAAGTGAATTAAGATTGGTGATATTATTAACTTTCGGATTATCCTTACGTGACCTCAATGCATAAACCTCAAGGGTCTCATCTATTTGATGCATTGCCGAAATATGTTTTTTGGCAATCGAACCCAGCCCCGAAATAAGTACTTTCATAAAGCGAAATTCAGGAGGTTTTCTTTGACAAGAATTTCCATAATAATAAAGTCCTCCGGATTGTCCAGATCAAAACACAGATGAGGAACCAAATAAATCAAAGATTTGTCGGTAATTCCAGTTTCCCATCCGTCATCGAAAAATTTTCTGCGGTAAATAAAAAAGGAAGCATTTGCATCATAAACAACAGGGGCCTGTTGACGGGATTTTATTGCTCCGCTGTTTTTAACAATCTTGTAATAACCGTCACCTTTTGGTTCTACCATATTAAAATACGGATTTCGGTGCGGAGGACTTACCGATAAAATATTATATGCATCCGGATTATCGCGTAAAAGTTGAAACGCAGCTTCCAGGTCGGCAAGAGTCCGCAATGGAGAGGTAATATCAAGATCAATGATAAAATCATATTTTTTTAATCTTGTTTTTTCCTCAAACAAAAGCACATCCTTAATTGTATCTATTTTCCCAACGCTGTCAGTTGAAAGCTCAGCAGGCCGATGGTAAGAGTTACTAAGTCCAAACTGCATAGCCGATGATTTAATGTCATCGCTGTCAGTACTCAGCGTCATATCGGCGCCATATTTACCACAGAATTTTTTTCCAGTTTGGATGCTGTATGCAATTAATGGTAAACCGTTCAGGGATTTGATGTTTTTCCCCGGTATTCCTTTTGAGCCACCTCTGCCACAAATTGTTACTAATATATTATCCATTTATTTCAGGTAAATGCTTATAAATTTCCAATACTTTATTATAGTCTTCCTGTCTTCCAATATCCACCCAATAACCAACAATAGGATAACGAATCACTTTTTTCCCGGAATCAATCAATGCCTGGATAAAATCTGTGGCGTTGTACCCTTTTTCGACCGGGATTTTAGCCAGCATTTCCTTTTTAATCAAATAGATTCCCGCATTGCTGTAATATGTAAAAGTTGGTTTTTCTTTAAAACTTTTTATCCTGTTATCATCAAGATTTAAAACAGCATATGGAATATCTACCGCATAAGGCACAGTAGCTACCGACATATCAGCATCCTCATTCAAAAAATCCTGGTAAAAATCTTCGAATTCAATATTTGTAAAAAGATCCGAATTCATAACCAGAATATGCTGATGTTTAAATTCTTTGATCAGGCTTACTGCGCCCATTGTCCCAAGTGGCCTATCTTCTTTTATATATCGGATAAAAACGTTTTTTGATGACCCGTTTCCAAAATATGATTCAATTTGCTCGCCCAAATAACGTATTGTGATAAAATGATGCTGAATCCCATTCGCAATTAAACGATCCAAATTATGCTCCAGGATTGGTTTTTCACCTATTTTCAATAACGGCTTTGGGATGGTGTCGGTCAGAGGTCTTAACCGCTCACCCCTTCCTCCGGCCATAAGAACAGCATCCACAGGTAAAATGGTTTTAACTTTACTAAAGTCTATCACCCTTACAATTTTATAGTTCTCATCAAGGATGGGCAGCAATTTCACACTCCTTTTTTTTATCTCTTTGATCTGAGCAGGAAGCAGTTCGTTTGTATTAAGATAGCTAAACGATTTGGTCATAAATTTATCCACCTCATCCAGAAGATTATTACCTTTTAGAAAACCCCGCCTTATGTCTCCGTCGGTAAGGGTTCCCAGTAAGCGCTGATTCTGATCAACCACGAACATGGTTAGGGAATTTGGTATATTATTCAACTTTTCCATAGCTTCTAAAATACCAGTTTGGGTTAAGATCAAATGTTTTAAAATATCAATCATTCAGCTTTTAATTTTTTAAGAATATCTATGATTTTTCCTGAAGCATTACCGTCTCCATAAATATTCGATTCCATGTCGGGACGAAATTTTTCAACCATTTCAATACATTCAAGTATTGCCACTTTGTTTATCTGACAATTGAAAATGTTTTGCGTGATCAATCTCCCTTTTTGCCGGTTACCCAAATTTATTACCGGTTTCTGAAAAGCATATGCTTCAATAAAACCACTGGAGGTGTTACCGAGCAAAAATTTGCAATGTTTCATGCACGACAAGTATCCCAACGATCCGAACGATTCAATACCACATACATTTACACTTTGAGCTATAAAAGTATTGAGTTTGTTCCTGATCAGCAATCCCATAGTATCAGCGTTAGGCATGGTAATCACTATTTGATAACCGGTCATTGCTTTCATTGCAGCGATCAACTCGGAAATATAATCTTTGTTTTTCTCTATTTCCACGGTTTCAGGATGAAATGTTACCATAACTGTCGGCAATGATAAATCAATCCTGTATTTACTTTTGAATTCTGTAATATTGAGGAGTTTGAGACTATAAATTGCTTCGATGCTTAAGGCTCCTGTGTTATAAACATTCAATTCAGAACCTGTTATCTCAGCAACCCTGTTTTTATATATTTCAGTTGCTGTAAAATGAAATTTGGACATGGACGTAATCGAATGCCTGAACATATTATCAATAGCGCCGAGTGTTGTTTCACCACCGTGCAAATGAGCAACCTGAATATTGAATGGTACCGTTGAGGCAACCGCAGCGAACATTTCATAACGGTCTCCCAGAGCAAAAATCAGGTCGAACTTATTATTTTCCCACACTTTTGCAAATCCGGAAATGGTTTTAGAAATCGAAATTGCAATATCTGCGGGTGAATCACCATCGACCAGGGTTTGTATTTTATTACAAATATGAAATCCATCCGATTCAATAAAACTCACCGTATTCCCGAATTTTTCTGAAAGATGAGTTCCAAAGACCAATAAATTAACATCAAAATCCGGATCAGAACTCAGCTTCCTTAACAAAGGGAGATAAACTCCGTAATCAGCGCGTGAGCTTGTTAAAACACCTATTTTCATTTAAAATCTGTCCATTGAACCAAATCATCGTGTTTTACATTTTGCAAAAGTTTTTTGCCTAAAATGTATTCATAATTCATTGGTGAGATTCCATTCCCGGGCCTTTTCATGATCAGGTGTTTTATTTCGATTATCGTTCCTGCTTTCAAACCATTAGCGTAGTGTATGCTTTTACGTGCTATTGCCATATTTTTAATTTCTGATTCGGAAGGCCTTTTTATACCATCCCCTAGGGCAACTTCCACATTCCTGATCGCCCGGATCATGGCCTTAAGCTCATGAGGTTCTATTGATGCCTTATGATCGGGACCATCCATATTTCTGTCCAGTGTAAAGTGTTTTTCTATCACAACTGCTCCCAAGGCTGCAGCGGCAATTGGAATTTCGATTCCATGAGTATGGTCTGAATATCCTGTTTTGACCTTAAATGCCTCTTTAATTGCCTGCATTGCCATCAAATTGACTTCCTCCATGGGTGTCGGATATTCTGTAGTGCAATGCAAAACTGTAATTTGGCCATGTTTAAGACCTTCATGCTTTAATATCTCAATCGCATCTTCAATTTCACCCAGGTTAGCCATGCCTGTACTCATAATTACGGGCTTTCCTTTTCGTGCTATATGCTGAAGATAGGGTTTATTAATTATTTCACCGGATGGTATTTTAAAAAAAGTCTGACCCAATTCATCTAAGAAATCAATACTAGGATTATCAAATCCTGTAGATAAAAAACCTATCCCTTTATCACGGCAGTAGGTATGCAATTCCCTGAAATCTTCGAATTTCAATTCAAGTTTTTTTGCCATATCGAACTGGGATTCTTTTTCATCTCCTGTATTCTTTTTTTGATATTCTGCCTTTTCCGCTGTTTTTGAAATATTTAATTCTGTTTTGAAAGTCTGAAATTTTATAAAATCAGCTCCGGTTTCTGCTGCCACATCTATGAGACGCTTTGCTAATAAAATGGAGCCATTATGGTTGACACCGGCCTCAGCTATAACAATAATACCATTGTTCATCTATCTTATTTTTTTAGCGGGATTACCAGCATAAACACCACTTTGTTCAATTGTTCGGATAACATTGCTTGCAGAGCCAATAACAGAATTCGATGCCACCGAAACGCCATTGTTTATCCAGCAATTAACGCCAACAAAGGTTCCGGTTCCAATGCGGCATTTACCTAAGACACTATTGACCGAAACATGACAATGGTCCTCCAACACTGCACCATGAGCAAGCATGGTATGATATTGCACGATACAGTTTTTACCGACCTTAACAAGTGCATCAATCACAGCAAAAGGCATTATGATCGAACCTTCTTCTACCTGTGCATGAGGAGATACATAGGCAAGAGGAGATACGATGACCGGCAAAATAACATCATATTTCTTAATCGCATTGTAAACATTGATCCTTGGCGCCGCGGTTAATATATGCCCAATGGTTATCAGAAAGTGTCTATATTCTTTTACCAGATGTTGTAAATCATCATCAGAAGCAATAATTTCATAACCTAGTACTTTTTGATGAAGTTTTTCAGGAACATCCACAATGCCGGCTATGGTGAATTTATTCTCCTGTTCAATTGTATCAATGCAATTGCCGCAATGATCCCCTCCTCCTATCAGAATAATTGGTGTTTTCATTTAATTTCAATCCTTGGTTACACTGCTTGGAATATTCACCAACCTTGCTTCCAGGTTTTCTGCTTGTGACAAATCACCGGTGAGCGATTTTTGAAACATCGGTAATTTGTTCATTAAAGCCCATGCAGGCCGGGTCATAACTCCTTTTCCATTTGTGAATTTAAGAAATTCATCCCTTGCAATTTTATCTTTAAATAAAATAGAGTTCAACCAGTAATTCGACTTTGCGTGTTGGGGTTCGGAAATAAATTCAACGTCGGAATTTTTAAAATAATTTTTATATACCTCTGCCACCTTTCTTTTAGAATCAAGAAAGTAATCTAACTGTTCAAGTTGTGCCAGTCCAAGGGCTGCATTTACATTTGGCATGCGATAATTATAACCGATTTCATCGTGAAAAAAATCCCAGGGGTGAGGAACCTTTGCCTGAGTAGTCAGGTGTTTGGCTCTCTTTGCCATTTCTTCATCCATGAAAAGAAGCATGCCTCCGCCACCGGTTGTGAGTATTTTGTTGCCATTAAAGCTCAGGACGCCTATTTTTCCAAATGTACCGGTATGTCGTCCTTTATAATAACTTCCAAGGCTTTCAGCAGCATCTTCAACCAACGGTATATTGTAATTTTTACAAATTTCAGCAATCTCATCTATTTTGCATGGATGGCCAAAGGTATGCATGGGAACACAAGCAGAAATTCGACGGCTGGTTTTAATGTTGATGGGTTCTCGGTTCTCGGTTCTCGGTTCCCGGTTTCCGGTTTCCGGTTCGGGATTCGGGATTTTTAGTTTAACGTTTTTTTCGAGCCAGTTTCTGAGCGCCAGTGGTGATAAGCCCATGGTATCTGTATCCACATCTAGGAAAACAGGGTGCGCTCCACAATACGAAATGGCATTGGCGGTTGCAATAAACGTAAGGGGTTGTGTAATCACTTCGGTATTCCTCTCAGCACCAACCATACTTAGGGCCAGATGAAGGGCATTGGTCCCATTGACGCACACCACAGCTTTTTTAGCTCCCGTATATTCAGCTATTTTTTCTTCAAACAGGTCAACAAACTTTCCGACGCTTGATACAAATGTCGTATCTATGCATTCTTCGAGATATTTTTTTTCATTGCCCCTGAAAACCGGTGCATGCAATGGAATAAAAGCCTGCGGCTCCCTGTAAATTTTTCTGATCAGATCAACAATGTTCCCGTATTTTTCCATATTAAGCAATAAATCCCATCAAACATTTCTGTATTTTGAATTATCCGGGTCAATTAAAAATCCTTCTCGCACTATTTTAATTACCTGGCTGATACCATCTGGTACTTTCTTACTTATTTTGTAATCAAGCGTTTTCTTTATTTTTTCAAAGCTTACCCGGTAATCCCTTGGATCCTCTCCTTTTTCCACATATTTGATCCTGGATCCGGGTAACTGATTTATTATTTCATCCAATAACATTTTTTTTGTATAGTTTTCACCGGTATCACCAACATTAAATACGTTGAATCCAACAACTTTCGTGTCTACCTCCAGCACCGCAATTACACTTCTTGCCAGGTCCACCACATGGCAGTAGGGCCTCCAGAAATGTTCGCCAAAGATGATCAATTCCTTTCCCATTGCAAGGTCTTTGGTAAATTCATTAACTGTTAAATCGAATCTCATTCGCGGACTTATTCCATAAACAGTCGAAAATCGCAGACAGGTTGGTTTACAAATATTTTCCTTTGGCTGTGAAAGAAGAAATTTTTCAGTTGCAACTTTTGTTTCGGCATACAAAGATACCGGGGCCAGTTTTGATTCCTCATCCACATAAGATTCCGGATCATCCATTTTGCCATAATTTGAACAGGTTGATGCAAAAACAAACTGTTTTACTCCCAATTCGTTGGCAATTTCATAGGCGAACTTTGAAGCTTCATAATTGGTTTCCCTCGCTAATTCCGGTTGTTTTGCACAGGCCGGGTCACCCACAATTGCCGCAAGATTAACAACTGCATCCATATCCGTCAATGCTTTTCTGATGGTTTTTGCATCCCGGACATCGCCTTTTAAAAATTCGAAATTGGGATCATTTGTCAATTCTGCAATTGATTCTCCGCCAAACAGTAAAAGATCGAGAACGCGAACCTTATAATTCTTTTGCAGAAGAAGGCGCACCAAAACACTTCCGATATAACCTGCACCACCTGTAACCAGAATTTTTTTCATATTAATTTATTTGAAACTTTACATTAAAGAAATCTCTCTTAATTAATGAAACTAAAAATGTTTTAATTTGAACTTATTAATTCGTTATTTTTAATCAAACATGATAACTTGGATGTAAAAACTTTGGCCCCCTTGTCATTTAAATGGCCCACATCAGCAAATAAATCAAGACGATCAGCAAAGTCGGGATCCCTTGTAAAATCAAGAAACTCTACTTTTTCATCCTGAAGAATTTTAAGTGCTTGTTTACAAGCCAGAGATATTTCCCAAGGCTTATCATTTTTATAATGGAATACAGGTGAATTTATGATTATCAATTTAATATAGTGCTGCTGACACAAATATATTATGTTTTTTAATGCGTTGAGTTTATTTGTATCAGCAATCTGATTTACATCATTTTCATTCTGCAACAAATTTGAAGATTTATTAATTAAATCAAAATTCAATTCTTTCCCTGTAAGGGGAACATAACCTTCATTATCTCGTTTTCGGGCAGAATGCGTGTTTGTATTGAATCGAATCAAATTGATTATATGTGAATTAAATGGATAAATTGCTGAGATTAATTTAATACGTTCGAAAGGGCTTCTCTGAATAATTAATGGAAGTAATTCTGGGTATTTTTCCAAATATGGTAATAAAATTGACAGCCTTTCGTAATCGCCATTATAAAGTTTTACTGAACACGGTTCAAATTCTAATAATACTATTTTAGGTGTATATCTTTTCAGGATTATTTTAAGTTGTGCATCTGGCAGTAATATACTGTGCCCGCCATCCTGTCCAGCATTAAAACATGACAATTTCAATGAATCGGATAAAATTTGAGAATCATAATGATGCTGCGCTCTGGAGTTTCCAAAAATTAATATATCAGATCGTAAATCTGAAAAAATATAATTCAGGGACTGTTGTTGTCCAGCCTTCTGATTAAAATATAAATAACGAAGTATTTTACCGACAGCCTGATCGAAAATAACCATAACGGCAATAAAAACTAAAATCTTAACTGTAATTTCTAAAACAATTTTTAAGTTAAACTTTGTTAGCACGAATTAAAACTGAAAGTAAATAAATTGACCACCATCGAAAACACCTATTAAAAGAATAAGTATGATCAGAAGCCCATAAGATAATTGCTCACGAAACCAATGACTTTTTTGAAAAGGTAACTGCCCTTGTTTTCTAAATTCAATTTTAGATTCGATTAAAAGTAAAAATGAAATCGCTCCCATACAATATAATAGTTGCTGCCATTCACCTATATATATTTCCCCCGAAAAACTCATTATTTTACTTACTATTAAAAAAGCCTCGGATGTATTATTAGCTCTGAAAAATATCCAGGCAAAACAGGCCAGGATGAAAGTGATCATAATTTGAATGGCATTGTTAAGTCTGGGGAAACGATCTAAATAAATGGCATGACCTACCTGTTTGCGGAGTTTTTCTGTTATGATTGCTGTGACAAGGTAAAATCCATTTAATGCACCCCAAATAATAAATGTCCAATTGGCGCCATGCCACAAACCACTTATCACGAACACAAATAAAAGGTTAAAGTACCATCGTGGGATAGAAACCCGGTTACCGCCAATGGATATGTATAGATAATCCCTAAACCAGGTAGAGAGTGAAATGTGCCAACGTTTCCAGAACTCTGAAATGGAAGTTGAAAAATAGGGCCTGTTAAAGTTTGTCATTAGCGTAAAGCCCATCACTTTTGCAGCACCAATGGCAATATTCGAATACCCGGCAAAATCGCAATAAATCTGGAATGCAAAGAAAACAGTTGCCAATGCGAGTGTAAGGCCCGTATGTTGTTCAGCATTATTGTAAACGGCATTTACATAAATAGCCAAACGGTCTGCAATAACAAGTTTCATAAAAAGCCCCCATAATATCAGCTTAAGACCTTCCAGCACTCTTTTATAATCAAAATGGTGCTTTTCGTAAAACTGGTTAATCAGGTTTTGTGGGCGCTCGATGGGTCCGGCTACCAACTGCGGATAAAACATGACATACAATGCATAAATTCCAAAATTTCTTTCCGCCTTCTGATGGCCCCGATATACCTCGATGGTGTAGCTCATCGCCTGGAACGTATGGAATGACAATCCAATGGGCAGAAGTATGCTTAAATTAGGTATAATGTTATGGTATCCAAGGGAATCTAAAAATGCCGATAAATTGTTGTTCAAGAAATTATAATATTTAAAGACTGCCAGAACACCTATATTGGCAAATAAGCTTGCTATTAGAAAATATTTCTTCTGTTTACCTTCTGTTTTTTCAAGCCAGATTCCTGCAAAATAATCAACTACAATAGTAAATCCCAGAATTAGAATATAGACTGGAATAAATACCATATAAAAATAACAACTGCTGGCCAATAATAGAAACCACCGGAAACGATGCGGAAAGGTAAAATAAAGAGTAGTAACAGTCGAAAAGAAAAAGATGAAGTGGAATGAATTAAAGAGCATGTTTTAAGAAAGAAAAAAAATTAATCAAATTTTTTTGATGAAATTTTCTTTTGATAAAAAATAATCCCGGCAATTAATTTTGAAAATACAATAGCTCCATTATTATTCAAATGACCAATATCTTGAAATAACATTGGATTATTTAAAAAAATCGGATCATTAGAAAAATTAATGAAGAAAGAATCATACTTCAAGGCAGTTTCTGAAATAATTTCAGTCGCTTCCGAATTCTTTACCCTGGCGTAAATCGGGGATTGGACAAAGTACAACTTTATATTGTTTTTTTTACAAATTTGAGCAATATCATTAATTATTTTTAACTTTAATGAATCTAGTAATTCATCTTTTTTTTCAAAATCAATCAATTGAGTATTTTTGATGTTATTAAAAAGAGGTACATATCCTTTGTCATCACTTTTTCTCTGTTTATTTAATTCCAGGTTGGATATCCCTATAGTTAACAAACTTGAATTATAAGGATATAGCGCTGAAAATAATTTTATTTTTTCATACGGGCTTTTAAGTTCAACAATAGGTCTTATTTCTGGAAAGTTTCTGTAATATGGGAGAAGAGAAGATAAACGATCATAACTATCATGATCATAAAATAAATCATCAGGACTTATTTCAAAAATAATTAATTTAGGCATGTATCTTTTCAAAATCAATTTAAAAATGGCATAGTTATAAATAAGAAAATTTCCATCCCTTCCGGTATTATAAAAACTCATTTTTAAACTATCTTCAAATATTTCCGGGACATAATGATGATTTGCCCTTGAAGATCCGAAAACCAAAATATCTGCTGTCGTACTATCAACTGAATAAGTAGTCCGGTATGCCGAACCGGATTTCTGTTTGAAATAAAAATGCCTTAAAACAGCTCCGCCAGTTTGGTCAAAGAATATTAAAATGATCAATAAAGAAAAGATATTGAAAGCAAATTTCTTATATCGATTTTTAATAATAAGCATTAATTAAATTGAGTTGATTTAAAACTGGAAATATATGAATTGCCCACCATCAAATACACCGACTAAAAGAATAAGAATAATTATTAAACTATAGCTGAGTTTTCTGACCAACCAGTTTTGATTATGGAAAAATGAAATTGTTCCATTGAAATATTCATTTTTCCATTCAACAAGTAATAATACTATTATTCCAAGAAAAGAATAAATCAGTACTGAAGGTGAACCAATAAAAATTGGGCCATCAAATGAAATAATTTTAACAATAATATCTATTGCTTCTACTCCGGTACCGGCTCTGAAAAATATCCATGCAAAACAAGCAAGGATAAATGTAGTTAATATTCGGAGGATGTTGTTCAGGGCAGGAAAACGGTCTAAATAAAATATATGATTAATTTTCATTCTCACGGGTTCTGTAACTATAGCGAATACTAGATAAAAACCATTGAGAGCACCCCAAATAATAAAGGTCCAATTTGCACCGTGCCACAATCCGCTTACAACAAACACAAATAAAAGATTAAAATACCACCTTGGAATTGAAACACGATTACCACCCAACGAGATATAAAGATAATCGCGGAACCAGGTGGAAAGAGAAATGTGCCAGCGCTTCCAGAACTCAGATATCGATTTTGAAAAATAAGGCCTGTTAAAGTTTGTCATCAGTTTAAATCCCATCACTCTGGCCGCGCCAATCGCAATATTCGAATATCCTGCAAAATCGCAATAGATTTGAAAAGCGAAGAATACTGTTGCTAATGCTAAGGTTTGCCCTGTATGTTGATCAGAATTATTATAAACCGCATTAACGTATATTGCAAGTCTGTCAGCTATCACAAGTTTCATAAAAAGGCCCCATAACATGAGCTTCAAGCCTTCGACTACCCGATTATATTCAAAGGTATGTTTCTCATAAAACTGATGAATTAAGTTTTGCGGTCTTTCAATTGGGCCGGCAACCAACTGCGGGTAAAACATGACATATAAAGCATAAATACCAAAATTCCTTTCTGCTTTCTGATGCCCGCGGTAAACCTCAATGGTATAGCTCATGGCCTGGAATGTATGAAAGGATAATCCAATAGGTAAAAGAATGCCCAAATGAGGTATGGAATTATGGTAACCAAATGAATTTAAAAGTGCCGATAAATTATCATTTAAAAAATTGTAGTACTTGAACACAGCTAAAACACCGATATTGGCTATCAGGCTTGCGATAAGAAAATATTTCTTCCTCCTTCCTTCAGTCTTTTCAAGCCAGATACCTGCAAAATAATCAACCACAATGGTAAATCCCAGGATCAGGATATAAACCGGGATAAATGCCATGTAGAAATAACAACTGCTCACCAGCAATAAAAACCAGCGGAATTTATGCGGTATCGCAAAGTAAAGGGTTGTTACAACTACGAAAAAAAATACGAAATGGAATGAATTAAAGAGCATGGAATTTTATGCCTGTTTTGTTCTTCAAAAAATTAATATAAATCCGTTTGACAACAAATACGGTTCCGTTTGCAAACCGGTACGCGCCGGTTTTCCGGAGTAGTGAGAATTTGATAAATTTGTCTGTAATTTTTAAAAGTTCTTCCCGAATCGATATTCATATTTTCTCTACCAGATATCAATTGCCTTTGCAATTAAAAATTCTTTGATCTCGTTTTACGGATTCCGGGTTTTGATTTCTGAGTTTTGCTTTGCTTCTCCAATTTTAGGCAATCTAAACTCCAGGCATTTTAGGCACTTCTTTATTCGGTTCTCTGTTCCGGGTATGCTGAATTTATTCACTTAAGAAACTGTTTCAATGTTGTTCTGGGTTGTGCGTAATAACTGAACCATTTGGTAATTTTACCATATCCCGATCTTCCCACTATAAGTCTGAATCTTACTTCAATACTGTAACTCATTTTAACATTTTCCAGTAACCTGTTTTTTCATCACCTTCTCTTTTCAGGATTTTTTTCTCTTTTAATTTTTCAATATCTCTTAATACAGTTCTTCCGGAAATATTAAGCTTTGATGCTAATTCAGATACAGAGACACGATCGTTTATTTCAATCAACTCAACTATTTTAGACAATCTATCGGTGACATTACCGGTGACATTACCGGTGACATTACCGGTGACATTATCCATGCTTTTTTTGCTAAACTGAGTAGTAACTTTTTGCTCATTGTGTTTGAATTGTCAAGTATTCCTTGACAGTTGAATCGGGAAGCAATTCGCCTTCTCTGAAAATATTATTGATTTGAAAACTGACATTTTGTTCAGTAAATATGGTTACCCTAAATCCATCCGAAATATTACTCCAGTCACTTTCTCATCATATATCAATTGCCTTTGCAATTAAAAATTCTTTGATCTCGTTTTCCGGAGTTGCTGGTACGATATATTCAATGGGTTCAGGATAATCAATAACCAGTTTGAAGAAAAGTTATGGGTTTTGAGTTGTTTCATTCGTTCTACCCCTCAACTTTTTTCAATGATTTGCCAGTAGCCGCCTTTAGCAGGACCGATGCGACGAAGTTTGCCTTTTTGCTTCAAAGATTCAATGTCTCTTGTTATTGTCATCCGAGTTACACTCAGTACTTCAGCTATTTCAAATGTTGTAATACGGCTATTCTTTCTAATTAGCTCAAGAAGACTTGCTTTTCTGTTTTCTGTAACATTTTCTGTAACATTTTCTGTAACATTTATTTGGTCATCTGAGTCAGTTCTATTCGAAACTCTTCTTTTTATAGTTACCAGTATGCCTCCCATTGTATCCTCAAAAACCGGAGCAGGCAATCCTGCCTGAACAAAACCATTGACAATCTTTGCAATACCCCGGCCCCATGCCTCAATAAAGCCTGCTTTGAAGAAAATATCAGCAATGTTTTTATTGCCGGGTCTTGAGGGATGCTTTTGAAGCAACGTTTCTATGGTAAATCCTTCAGGTAACCGGCCTTCATTCCAAAGAATTATTTTATCATTATAAACGCTCAATTGGATCGGAGCCCCCGTATAATCCTTATGTATTATTGAATTAAAAATAGCTTCCCTGAGCGAATCCTCAGGAACTTCAAGCTTTTCTATGCGTTGCAGACCTTTGTAATGGATCGGTGAAATCAGATATTTTGATTTCAGAATATCCATCACTTTATCAGCCATTTGAAGAATATTTCCTTCAACCACATCCTGAAAGCGCAAATCATCATCACCATCAATGAACCTCCCTATTTTGAAAGATACGGATGGAAAAAACCGTGACGGTAGTTTGCCGAACAGTAACAATGCTGCATTTTTCAGGTGACCATTGTCAGTTAAAAGGTTAAGATTTTCAAGCGTTGTTTTTAAATCATTATTGCCGGAATAATCGGCGATACGTTTGCTTAAAGCAGCTTTTTTGAAGAAGTATTTTACAACATCCGGATCAATATCCCGCAATGTAGAACTTTCACAGACCAAATCATCCCAGGTACGTCCGATACGCTTTAAAAGAAATTGATGCAACGTTGCACCTTTAAGTTCCTGTTTAGTACTACCAGAACGGTAGTAATGGATACCTTTGAATGAGATCGGCACACCTGAAGGGGATACAATAATTTCAATGTATTGCTTACCATTGTTCTCCAACAAATTCACATCGGCAACAACTCCTAAATAATTGACAATTTTATTCGGGAGATCTTCCATCAGTTTTTGAGCATTCGGCAGCCCTACAACCTTACCAATGTCATCCAAACCGATATAGATTTTTCCTCCATAAGCATTGGCAAAACCACATATCCATTTCAGATACTCATCACGCCAGGATTGTTTAAACTCTATGTTTTGATTTTCAATCATATTGCTTCCCGTTGTTTTTGTTGTCGGGCACAGAACAGTTCGGGGATTCCATGTACTATGCTCTGGGTGGTTTTTCGATTGTTTTTACTGCTGCTGGCTTTAGTTACCCTTCTGCTCATTGTTTCTGCCCATATACCCTTATATCCCCCTATTCCCTATAATTGTTTTGAGTTCAAAGTTCCGGCTTGACTGTTTCGGGTTCGGGGCTATGCGTTACTTCGTACAATTTAGTTAATTTAAATAATGGCCACTTTCGTCTTGAATTCCGTTTTCAGGTGACAGTATGGGTCCATTCGTTCTACCCCTCAACTTTTTTCAATGATTTGCCAATAGCCGCCTTTTACAGGGCCGATGAGATCGAGTATACCCATTGTTCTGAGTTTGGCAATGTTTTTTTTATTTTCTCTTCAGATATCAATCGCCTTTGCAATTAAAAATTCTTTGATCTCGTTTTCCGGAACAGTTGGCAAAAGAAATTCAACAGGTTCTGAAAAATCAATATCCTTATGAAAAGCCAGTTGTTCCCGAAACAGTTTTTCGCTGAACAAGGTTCCGAATAATGATTCGGTTTTATGGCTTATTTCCCTAACGGTAAAGTGATCTTTGAGAAGAAAGTACAAATCCACATAGTCTTTCCATTTTGCCCGGCGACCCAGGGCATAAGCTTTCATCGCGGCAAGTGTAATGAGATCGGGCATGGTAAGATAGTTTTCTACCTTAACAGGATGTTCTATAGGATACGGATAATTAAAAAAAGTGGTCTTCACATCGTTGATGAACAAATGAAGCTGATCGTAATCTTCCGCGATTATATTTTGTCTGAACGAAATTTCCGCAAGCTTTCTTTTCAATCTTGTTTTATTGAGTGGTGACAGGCAAAACAGGTCAAAATCAATGGAACGCCTGTGTCCCAAATGCAGGGCTATCGCTGTGCCGCCAACCAGGTAAAATGAACGGTTGAATGCCCTCAGAAGGGGCAGCAGTTCGGCTTGATTTTTATTCAGGACTTCCGGATGCATAGGGTTTAAACAGCAATGAAAAGAAGTTAAGCGTCAATTCATGATAATTGCCTTTTCTTCGCTCACTTTTATGAATGGAATCAAAAAAAATCCTCGCCACGTTATTGACTCCAAGCAATTCAAACAGCTCCTTAATACTTTTTAAATCCCCGTAATTCAGAATCGTCTCAACGAGAAATGACTCGCTGATATCTTCCTTTTTATCTTCCGGAGTGTACCAGAACAGCTGACTGTGACGGCGGATGAAGGATTTGATTTTGGGGCTGTACATTCTTTTTACCTGGGTTTCTTTGGAGTTCTGAGTTCCGGGGTTGACATTTTAAATCCTGAGTCCTCTGAGGATAATACAACCTGAAGACTGCCGTAAAAACACTAAATCTCTGAATCCCACAAAAGTTTGAAGATCAGTCATTCGTTTTCAGGGCTATTTTGTGTTTTAGTGTTTCCCGTATGAATTTTCTGCGCTTATCTGCGAACTCTGCGGGAAATTTGTACCACGATTTGATTTCATGATATTGGATTTACAGTGTTATCAGATCCAATGATCATATCCGAAATAATGTGATGGATTCGTTCGCTAATCCATTCCCGGGATGGAACCTTGTTTATCCAGATGATTTCCTGAAGATGGTAAAGAATATTTTGATAATAGTCGTCGTGCAAGGTAATAATAATTTCGTCGTTTGGCTGGAAATAATTTGTTGATTGCCGAGTCAGTAAGCAGATCAGGCATTTTTTGCCAGCCAATAAGTTTTATCAGTTCATACCATGAAAGGCTGTTAAGCGCCTTAACAAACAACGGCTCGTCATTCCGGAAGGTTTCAGCCGGATTACTCCTTAATTTTTCAACAATGTCCGGTCTTTGGTTTACCGGGACATCCCAAAGCATTGCGAATAATTTTAATTGAATATTGCTCATTGTTTACCTGGAACCAGGAAGTTAAGCTAATGTTTGCAAGAAAAACTGACATCAAAACCAACATTCCATTCTGCCCTTATCTGCGAAATCTGCGGGAAAGAACATAATATCCCGATGAAATCTATAGAATTCTGTTCAGGCAACTTCATAGCGTATTACGTTGACCTGTTCCATGTTGGCAGAAACACGGAGTATTTCAATGCCGACGATTTGTCCGGTTTCAGCATAATCAAGTATTATGTCCGGTTTTTCCTGGTCATTCTCAGCTATTTTTAATTCCGAGAATCGGATATAAACAATATCAGTTTCCTTATCATACCTGATTTTCATATTTATCAATTTTAGCTGTTTTGTAAGCCGTTATTACCATTGCCGGTTGCTTTTATTTCTACCGTAATAACATCTTTACCGTACAGCCGCTGTGTACAATGAACTTTCGATTGAATCATTAAGCATTTCCTTTTTATCAACTAGTTCTTATGTCGCGTACAAAAGATTCGAATGCGACCAGTTTGTTATGCAGTATATTATAAACAATTTCAATATCAACTTTTTCATAACGGTGGACAATAAAGTTCCTGAACTTTATCATTTCCGGGTATCCAACCTCTGCTTTAAGAATACCCATTTTTTGTAACTGTTCCACATTTTCTGCTGCGGTATTAAGCGGGGAAATTTTTTCAAGCGCCAGGATCCGTTCGCTGACGTCAATCATAACTTCAATCGCCACCTGAAGAGCCCTCTCACAGGCATTCTGCAATAAAGAACTTTGTTTGAATTTTTCAAAGGATCTTACATCCCAGCTTCTGATCTCCCTGACTTTTTGCTCGATGATCCTCAGCTTGTTTTCAATGACCCCATTGTACTTCATATCCCCGGTATTGAAGTTGTTTTTGTTTCCATGCGCTATCGTATTCGTACATCCTGCATGTATCGGAGTAAAATCCGGAATACGTATCCAGCGCATCCTGCCTGACAAAGAGAAGCTTCCCTTTCAGTGCTTCCATACGGATGTCCGTTCCGGCATCATTCAGAATGACCAGATCGCATGGAAATCCCCGAAAATGACTTTCGGCTTCACCGATGATGTCCGAAATAAGCTCAACCGTCTTTTTATCTTTTTGAAGGTACAAAGCAAGATCAATATCGGAACCGGTTTTCATTGATTCTGTAACGGCTGAACCAAACAAAAAGGCAAACCGGATTTCCGGATAATTCCGTTGAAGCGCATCGGAAAAATGAAGTATTTGTTTTTCAGTAATTTGCATAGTTAAGGGCAGCAAATTTCGGTTGTAACATCTATTTTTCCTTCATCATCCCAGGTTCCTGTAATACCACTCACAGGCTATTTCGAAACCCTGTTCCGCATTATATTTGGGCCTATATCCAAGCACATATTCTGCCTTGGCAATGGATGCAAGCGAATGCGGAATATCGCCCTGCCTGAACGGTCCGTAAACCGGTTTTACTTCTGCGATGGTTTTGTCGAACCGGGAAAGATTGGACCGTAATGCTTCATAAAGCTGGTTCAATGTGGTATTTCCTCCAAAAGCAACATTAAAAACTTCAAAGATCACTGTGGGATGGAGGGTTGATTTCGGTAACCGGGAAGTAAATTCTTTGGGCTGAGCCTTAAAATAAGCTTCTGTTTTTAATAACAATTGACCGGAGGAAACCATTGCCGCCCGCTCGTTTGCCTGGATCACGTTATCAATATAGGTAAAATCACGGCTGTACGATCCGTCGCCATTGATGACCGGTGATTCATGGTTGATCAGTTTTTTAACCCACAGCGGAATAACCGCAGCATAAGCTCCGTTCGGATCCTGCCGCCTGCCGAAAACGTTGAAATAACGCAGTCCAATGGTTTCCATGCCGTACAATTCGCTGTAAACCTTCGCAAAATATTCATTGACAACTTTTGTAATTGCATAAGGACTTAACGGACGACCGAAGTTTTCTTCAACCTTGGGTAATTCCATGGAGTCGCCGTAGGTGGATGAACTGGCTGCATAGATAAATCTTTTAACTTTTTCATCCCTTGCCACGGTAAGCATATTCAGGAAGCCGTCGATATTAACGGAGTTGGTGGTTACCGGATCGGTAATGGAACGCGGTACGCTTCCCAACGCCGCCTGATGAAAAACAAATTCGCAATCATGGACAGCCCTTTTGCAAACATTAATATCTCTGATGTCGCCTTCGATGAACTGAAAGTTCGGGTTGCCCATAAATTCCGCCAGGTTCTTTTTGTGACCCGTGCTCAGGTTATCGAGACAGATCACTTCATTGCCATGGGATAAAAAATATTCGATCAGGTTCGAACCGATAAACCCGGCGCCGCCCGTGATAAGAATCTTTGTATTTTTTAACTTTTTTTCCACAGGGGTAACAAGAGGGTGTTTTTATTTTGAATCTTATAAATGTCAAATTCATCGTTACCGAACCTCAGATAATTGATTTTGCGTTTAATCATGCCTTGTGTTTTTTCAACCAGTTTGGCCAGATATTCCCTGTTGATTTCTTCGCCCACAAAGATCAGGTCAATTGCCGAGGTATCAATACCCTTAGCAAAATCGCCGGTTACAAATACCGCGTCAAGGTTTCCAAGTTTATTGATCACCCGTTCAATGATTTCATCAAATCCTACATATTTCAGAAGAATATTGTGAATATCGCTGAATAGAGGATGACGGGTATTTGCCCGAAACAATTTCTTGTTGCCATCAAGTTCGGAGGTTAGCAATCCTGCTTTTTCAAACCGGTTAAGTTCCACACGAATCGAATTGGTTGATTCGCCGAATTCGGTTTCTAAATTTCGCAGATAAGATCTTGAATTGCTGTTCAGGAAAAATTTCAGAAGCAGCTTAACTCTTGTTTTTGAAGTAATTAAAGTATCGAGCATGTAAATGAATGAGGTGGGTATAAAAGTATATTACGAATGTCCTGGTAAAGCTTCGCCATCTCAGTCACACCAAGGGCTTCCGCTTTATAAGCACTTTATTCTGTTCAGAAAAATTGTACCGAAATTGAACCTCTGTACTCAAAAACGAGTAACAAAGTTACTCAATATTTTAAAATGTCAAGAAAAAAATTACAAAAATTTTAATTGACTATAATTATTTGGTGCCGGATTTTAGCATCCGGAGATAGGATTTTGGAATGGTGAGGATGATGCTTTGGCCGATGGATTCGATTTCGATTTTAACTTTTTGTCTGCCTTGTATTTTTACCAGATTTCCGGTCAGCCCTTTCAGTTCGCCCCTGAATACTTCAACCTTGTCTCCTATATCGAAGGCTGTCAGACCTTCCTGAATAATTTCTTCCGAATTCAGGTATTGCTTTATGGCGAGTATCTGTTGAGGCGGTACCGGAACGGCTTTCCCTTCAAATGTAATGTATCTGACAACACCGGCTATGTTCAATACTTTGAAATAATCACTTTTAACAATATGGACAAAGATATACGACCGGAATAAGGGTTCTTCAACCCATTTCTTTCGGTCGCTCCATTGTTTTAATGTTTTGATTAAAGGTAAAAACGTGTCAATCCCCGCTTCCATCAATCCGGTATGGGCTCTTTTTTCAAATCTCGGTTTGGAATAAACAGCAAACCAGGTTTTTTCAGAAATTAAGGCATGAGCGGTTTTTCCCTCTATGTTATCATCATGTATATTATTACTTGTAGGCATTGGTCATAAAAATTTGAACATCCCGAAAGTTTTATTTTTATATTTGAGTTCACTCCGAAAAATGACAAAATGAAGAATGCCACTAAAACACCAAATCTCTAAATCCCACAAAAGTTTGAAAATCAACCATACGTTTTGGTGTTATTTTGTGTTTTTGAGCTTTTGTGGCATAATATTTACTTTTCGGAGTGGATTCATATTTCAAATCACAATCTGTAATCCCTCTTACTTAAACTCCGAACCGTGAACTGTGAACCGTGAACTCCGAACTCTCACACTATCATCCCCACTCCCACCGTATTATTCGTTCCTTCATCTATCAGAATTATGCTTCCCGTTTGCCGGTTCTGATAATAACTGTCATAAAACAACGGTTTGGTTGTACGCAGTGCAACCCTTGCAATCTCATTCATTTTTAAATCCATTCCGTCATTGATCTGATTTAATGTATTTACATCAATCTTGTGTTTTATTTCTTTTACCATACACCTCACATCAGTAGTGGTATGCTTGAGGTAATATTTTGTTCCGGGTAACAAAGGTTTATTGTTCATCCAGCATAACATGACTTCGATGTCCTGGTCAACTTTCGGCAGGTTGTTTTCCATCACGATCATATCTCCCCGGCTGATATCAAGGTCATCCTGAAGCCTGAGGGTAACCGACATGGGAGGATAAGCTTCCTTTAGTTCCTGTTCAAACAGGTCAATGGACTCAATGGTTGAAATAAATCCTGAAGGAAGAACCAGCACTTTGTCTCCTTTTCTGAACACCCCTCCGGCGACCCTGCCGGCATAACCCCTGTAATCATGAAATTTATCTGAGATGGGGCGGATCACATACTGAACCGGGAAACGCGGATCAATATGATTCCAGTCACTTCCAACATGTATATTTTCCAAAATATATCGTAAAGTTCCGCCCCCATACCAGGGCATATTTTCGGAATACTCTACCACATTATCGCCTTTGAGGGCGCTAATGGGAACATATCTTATGTCTTTAACATCAAGCTTGGAGGCAAATGCGCTGAAATTCTCTCTGATCTCTTCATAAACCTTTTCATCATAGTTAACAATATCCATCTTATTCACGCATACGATCAGGTGCGGAATCTGCAGTAACGAAGAAATATAGGAATGGCGATAGGTCTGTTCGGTAACACCGTTACGTGCATCAATGAGAATAATGGCGGCATTTGCCGTGGAGGCTCCGGTTACCATGTTTCTGGTATATTGTACATGGCCGGGAGTATCCGCGATAATAAATTTCCGCTTGGGAGTAGCAAAATAACGATAGGCAACATCAATTGTAATACCCTGTTCGCGCTCTGCCCGAAGGCCATCAGTAAGTAAGGCAAGATTGATTTGTTCGTTTCCTTTGCGGATGCTCGCTCGTTTTACTGCCTCAAGCTGATCTTCGAAAATAGATTTGCTGTCATAAAGTAATCTCCCGATCAGCGTGCTTTTTCCATCATCCACGCTGCCCGCCGTCGTAAACCGCAGGAGCTCCATATCGAGGTAAGCCTTACTTGAAAAATCATTAGGGGTACTCATAATAAAATTAAACTGTCATTTTTAGTAATGTTTCCTTGCAAAGGGTAAAGGGCAAAGAGTAGATAAATTCTTTGATTAAAGTTTGAGCAATGATTTTCTGAAATATGTAATTTTTCTGGCTAATGATTCCAGATCACCAAATAACCTGCCTCTGAGACCGTCTTCCACCAGGTTTCTTCTGTTGATTATAATAAGCACATTGGCACACTCAAATGAAGATTTTCTGGCAATACTCAAATAATTGGCGAAATCCTTATTCGAAAACGAACCCGAACCTTCAGCGATATTATTCGAAATGCTCAAGGCTGCACCCCGAATCTGTTCGGCAAAACGAAAAAGTTTTTTATCTTCAAGGCGATCCGCAATATCGAAGAATTCATCAGCTATCCTGATAGCATCTTTCCATATTTCCAAGTCTTCAAACCTAAACATTTTATGAATTTTTTTACATTAAAGTTTTCTTAACACCGTCATCTCTCTTGCTCTTTGCCCTTTGCCCTTTGCTCTTTGCCCTTTGCCCTTTGCCCTTTGCCCTTTGCCCTTTGCCCTTGGCCCTTTGCTCTTTGCCCTTTGCCCTTTGCCCTTTGCCCTTTGCCCTCTGCTCTTTGCCCTCTGCTCTTTGCTCTTTGCCCTCTGCTCTTTGCCCTTTGCCCTCTGCTAAAAGTACCCTTCCTTCTTCCGGTCCTCCATTGCCGATTCACTGCGCAGATCATCGGTCCGGCTTCCCCTTTCCGTGACTCTTGTGGCAGCGATTTCACTGATTATATCTTCGAGGTTATCTGCTGAAGAAAGCGTCAGGCCTGTGCATGAAATATCTCCGATTGTCCTGCATCTTACCATTTTTCGGGTTACCGTTTCGCTATCTTTTTTCATCATAAAGGGAGCATCGGCATACCAGACTCCATCGCGGTTAAAAACATCCCGCTCATGAGTAAAATAAAGGCTTGGGAGTTCAATTTTTTCAAGATAAATATATTGCCAGATATCCATTTCAGTCCAGTTACTCAAGGGAAATACCCTGAAATGTTCACCCTGGTTTTTTCTTCCGTTAAAAATATTCCAAAGCTCTGGCCGCTGATTTTTTGGATCCCATTGTCCGAATTCATCCCGGTGCGAAAAAAAACGTTCCTTGGCACGGGCTTTTTCCTCATCCCGCCTTCCTCCTCCAAGAGCTGCATCTATCTTGTATTTTTCGATGGCATCAAGAAGTGTTACCGTTTGTAAAAGGTTTCTGCTGGCAGCATACCCTTTTTCTTCAACGACACGGCCTTTATCTATGGCCTCCTGAACAGAACCAATGATTAAGCGGGCATTTAATTTCTTTACCAGGTTGTCCCTGAAAATAATAGTTTCTTCGAAATTATGTCCGGTATCAATATGAAAAAGAGGAAAAGGGAGCTGGGATGGCCAAAATGCCTTGCGGGCAAGATGTACCATTACGATTGAATCCTTTCCACCCGAAAACAACAGGGCAGGATTTTCAAACTGAGCAGCAACCTCCCGCATCACAAAAATTGATTCGGACTCCAGTTCGCGCAGATGATTTAAATTGTATTTGTTCATCAAATTATTTCGTCAATTCCCTGTATTCCTGTATTTAATCCTGGGCAATATATAATCCAGGATTTGCTGAACCGATTCTTTAACTGTTTGCTGATCGGTGTGCACCTCTATATGAGCATTTTGCGGGGACTCGAAAACAGAATCAATCCCTGTAAAATCCTTTAATTCACCTTTCCGGGCTTTTGCATATAATCCCTTAGGATCCCGCATTTCACAAATCTCCAGGGGTGCATTTACATAAACCTCTATAAAGTTATTTTCACCAATTATCCGCCTCGACATATCTCGTATTTCTTTAGTAGGACTTATGAAACTGTTAATAGAGATGATCCCGGAATTTATAAATAGTTTAGAAACCTCGGCAATTCGCCGGATGTTTTCAAATCTGTCTTCACCTGAGAAAGTAAGATTATTACTGATTCCCGATCTGCTAATATCACCATCCAGAATTTGAGTTATAAAACCTATTTTAAATAATTCAATCTCCAAAGCTTGAGCAATGGTCGTTTTACCTGCCGCGGATAAGCCTGTCAACCAGACTACGATTGAATGTTGCTGTAATCTTTTTTCCTTTTCTTCTCGGGTTATGGTATTTTGATCAATCTTAAAACTATCCGGCTGATGAACACTCATAATTCCAACAATAAATTCAATGGAAAAAGTTTAAGTATTCTTGAATATTCGTTTTACCGTGGAATCCTTTTCTTTTTCCTTGTCGTCAGAATAATAACCGTAACCATAGCCGTAACCATAGCCATAGCCGTAACCATAGCCATAGCCATAGCCGTAGCCATAGCCATAGCCGTAGCCATAGCCATAGGAATTTTTGGTGAGTTTAACATCGTTGATGAGAATGCTGATGTCCGGGAGGTTTCTTTGTTGTATGTCTCCCATAATGGATGTGAAAACTTTTTTGTTGGTATAATTTTGACGAACGATAAAAATATTGGCATCGGAATACTTCATCAGCAGGAATGCATCGGTAACAAGTCCCACAGGAGGGGTGTCAATAACAATATAATCATAAATTTCCTTTAACTTTTGGAAGAATTCTCCTGTCTTTTCGGAAGCAATTAATTCCGATGGATTGGGAGGAACCGGACCAGCCATGATGATATCAAGATTATCAATGGGTGAGGCCTGCATGATATCTTCAAGCTTACTTTTATTGATGAGATAGGAACTGATTCCTTCAGTATTGGTCAAACCAAAATCCTTATAGATTTTAGGTTTACGCAGGTCAAAACCGATAAGCAGTGTTTTTCTTCCGTACAGAGCAAATATTGAAGCCAGGTTAATCGCACAGAACGTTTTGCCTGCACTTATCATATCCGAAGTGATCAAAATACATTGCTTATCTTTTCCCTTGGCCAGGAATTGCAAATTGGTACGTACCGACCGGAATGATTCTGCAATTGATGATTTCGGAGACTCAGCAACTACTGCCTGGGTATCTTTATTGCTGTGGATGATATGTCCGATGATCGGAAACTTAGTTGCTGATTCAACATCCTTGCGTTCGATAATCTTATCGTTGAAATAATCCTTTCCGAGAACATATACTACAGGAAGAACCAAACCGAGGATCAGTGCAATCATATAGTTCAGGCTTTTCTTTGGGTAGACCGGAGAACCTCCAAAGTCTCGTGCTATATCAATGACTTCATTGTCAGGTTCATTAGATGCTTTGGTAATCTGGGCCTCCGATCTTTTTTCCTGAAGGTAAGTGTACATGTCATCACTTAGTTTAAACTTTCTTTCTATTCCAAGCAATTGTCTTTGAGTTGCGGGTAATTGATTGATTTTATTTTCAATCACTTTAATCCGTGAATTGATATCCCTGAGTGACAAATCGGAATTTTTGATGATATTGTTGATATTTTCAAGAAGTGTTGCTTCGGTCATCTCTATTTTCTTATCAATTGCCTGAACCATCGGATTCGAAGGTTTAGAGTTATAAAGCATTTCTTCACGCTCAGTATAATAACCGGAAAGTTCTTTAGTAAGCTGAATCAATAATGGATCCTCTATACCCATCGTGGTCGGTGTGATCAAAACATCAGCGAGATCCTTATTTTGAACAATATAATTTTGTAATGTATTATAGTAAACAGATTGGAGGTTTAGGTGTGCCTTTTCGGTTTCGAGCTCTTTTAATTGCTCGAATACCTGGGCAGCCTGTACATCAAGATCCATCACTTGCCTTGAAACCCTGAAATCCTGCAATTTTTGCTCAGCGAAATTCAGGGAGTCAGTAATTTCACCCAACTGGCTGTCAATAAACATGATGGTGTTTTCTGCAACCCTGTTTTTTTGGTCAAGGTCCCTTTTAAGGTAAACCTCAGTAAGTTTATTTAAAAAATCTACCGATTTAGCCGTATTATTGGCTTTTAATGTAATTTTAAGAATGGAAGATTCTTCCTTGATCGGTTCTATTTCAAAAGATTGAAATTGTGAGGTAAGTTTATCTATTTCATTAAAAACAAAGAAATAGCTTTTATTTTTGTCAATACCGGATTTATATTCTTCCGTCAGAATAACCTTAAAGCGGTAATAACGGCTCTCCACAAATTGCCCGAAGGAAAATGAAGTATCAAGGCTTATCACAATATTTTGTGAAGATGCAGGATCTGTGGTCATTTCAAAATTAGCATAATCATATAAATTAATTCCCTTACCCTCAGCCTCAAGATTGAATTTTTCATCGGAAATTATTAATAGTTTAAATTTAATACTAAGCGGCTGAGGAACAGATGAATCAATAATGATTTGAAACGGAGCATTGCTATAAAGTTCGTTTGTTATAAAATTATCCTCTTCGAAATAGGAAACTCCTAGGTCAAGATTCCGAACTGCAGTATTCACAAGTGTATATGATTGTAATTTTCCAATTTCATTTTCAACATTCTGCTGACTATTCCTGAATCCAAATCCCATTAGGGCCTGAGCATCTGGAGCAGCCTGATCATCCTTGATCAGAACCGTAGTTTTAATTTCATAAATAGGTTTAGTATATTTATTAAATAAAAAAGCGATGAGCAGAGCAATAAATATGGTTAGGATAAAAAAGTACCAGTATTTGTAAAGTTTAAAAAGCAGCGCTTTATAATCAAATGCTTCTTCCCGCTGCTGAATGATGTCTTGTATATTTTCCACTAATATAATTATTTAAGTAAAGCAAAAATAGCTAAAGCCAATGAAATAGATGAAATCACCAGGGTATAGGGGAAGGTTGAGAATGCGAAATTTTTGCCGCCCACCGGTTTCACATAAATGATATCATCCGGCATTAAGTAATAATAATCCGATTCGAGCAGGTTTTCACTCAGCAGATCAATATGATAAACCCGGGTGTTTTTTTCTGATTTTCTTACAAGAACAATATCATCCCGTTTTGCATAAGTTGTAAGGTCCCCGGCTAAACCCAATACTTCAAAAATATTGATTTTGTCTTGATAAATTTTGTACTGACCAGGTCTGTTAACCTCACCAACTACGGAAATAGTATAATTGACCAATTTAACTATTACAGTCGTTTTATTGAGATACTTGTCAATTTCGGTCTGAATTGTGTTTTTTGCTTCTTCAATTGTCATACCCCTGACAAAGACTTTTCCAAGAAAAGGCAGCTCAACATAGCCCTCTGAATCAACGTAGTAACTGTTCAGATACACAGCAGCATCATAATATAAATTACCGGATGCACCATATCCAAGATTAAAAAATTCATAACTTTTCTCATCTATGCTAAATACCTTTACATATATATTATTTCCAATCTGTAGTTTATGATTATAAATCTTTTGATTGGTAAACTCCGATTTCGTACTATCTCCTTTTGTCTGAAGATAAATCTGTTTCTTGATTGGGACACAGGATGAAAATAAAATTGACAAAATAGAAATACCAAAAAAAGTCTTTATTACAGCGCTCAAATATATACGCATCTGATTGATTATTATATGAGTCATATTTTTTAATAGGGCGCAAAAGTAATGTATTTTCCTGAATATTTAAATATTTTTTATTTCGTTATTTTTGCTGCCATTCTAATTCGAACAACAATGAAAGCATATATTTTCCCGGGGCAGGGGGCGCAATTCGCAGGAATGGGCAAAGAGTTATTTGAGAAATATCCTCTGGCCAAAGAAATGTTTTTTTCGGCAGATAAAATACTCGGATTTAACCTTTCAGAGATCATGTTCACAGGTTCTGAAGAAGACCTTCGTCAGACAAAGGTGACGCAGCCGGCAATATTTCTTCACTCTGTAATCACTGCCGGCATTTTAGGAAAGGATTTCAAACCCGGGATGGTTGCCGGACATTCACTTGGGGAATTTTCAGCCCTCGTCGCCAATCATACCCTGTCCTTTGAAGATGGATTGCGCCTTGTATTTGCAAGGGCCATGGCTATGCAAAAGGCCTGTGAAGCAGAGCCATCAACGATGGCGGCTATTCTTGGGTTGGATGATAAAATTGTTGAGGACGTTCTGAAATCTATTGAAGAAATAGTAGTACCTGCAAATTATAATTCTCCCGGGCAATTGGTTATTTCAGGATCAGTGAAAGGGATTGAAATCGCCTGCGAAAAACTGAAAGAAGCAGGAGCCAGGAGAGCATTACCCTTAAAAGTAGGTGGGGCTTTCCATTCTCCCCTAATGGAGCCGGCAAGAATTGAACTCGCTGCTGCAATACAAAGTACAACTTTTAATAAACCTGTTTGTCCTATTTATCAAAATGTGAACGCATTGGCAATATCCGATCCAATTGAAATAAAAGCAAACCTTGTTTCTCAGCTAACTTCACCAGTGCGGTGGGCTCAAACGGTTCAAAATATGATTTCTGATGGAGCAAACTCCTTTATTGAAGTGGGCCCGGGAATCGTTTTGCAGGGGCTGGTTAAAAAAATAAACAGCAGCGTGGAAACAGCGTCAGTACTTGTTTAAATTTAGTTTACTCCACCGAAAATCTAACATCTGATTTCTCATCTCTTCCCATACTGCTCCTTATAATATTTCTGGTACTCACCCGACGTCACATTATCCAGCCAGGCTTCATTGGACAAATACCAGTCAACCGTCTTTTCAAGTCCCTGTTTAAAATTTACCGATGGATTCCAGCCAAGTTCCTTCTGAAGTTTAGAGGAATCTATTGCGTAACGAAGGTCGTGTCCGGCTCTGTCCTTTACATACGTGACAAGCATTTCAGAGGTGCCGGGAGTTCGGTCGAGTTTCTTATCCATGATCTTGCAAAGTTTAAGGATCAGATCGATATTTTTCCATTCATTATTGCCGCCGATATTATAGGTTTCACCTGATTTTCCCCGATGAAAGATCAGATCAATAGCAGACGCATGGTCTTTTACATACAACCAGTCTCTGGTGTTCAAACCCTTACCATAAACAGGAAGCGGCTTATTATTTTTTATATTATGTATAAAAAGAGGCAACAATTTTTCCGGAAACTGATTCGGGCCATAATTATTAGAACAATTTGATATCACTGCCGGCAATCCGAAGGTATCATGATATGCCCTGACCAGGTGATCTGAACTGGCTTTTGATGCAGAATAAGGGCTGTGCGGGTTGTAGGGTGTTTTCTCGGTAAAACACCCTGTATCACCAAGCGTACCGTAAACTTCATCTGTAGAAATATGATAGAATTTCTTACCCTCAAAATTGCCTTTCCAAATCTGCTTAAAAGCGTTTAAAAGATTGGCTGAGCCAACAATATTTGTATAAATAAACTCAAGCGGATCAGTTATTGACCGGTCAACATGCGATTCGGCTGCGAGATGGATCACACCTTCAAAATGGTTTTCCTGAAAAAGTTTATCAATAAATTTTGCATCAACTATATCCCCTTTGATGAAATGATAATTGTGATTTTTTTCAATGTCTTTAAGGTTTTCAAGATTACCCGCATAAGTAAGTTTATCGAGGTTGTAAACCTGGTAGTCCGGATATTTGTTCACAAACAGGCGAACTACATGTGATCCAATAAATCCGGCTCCTCCTGTGATCAGTATTTTTTTCATCTGTAAATGATTAATTAACTGTTATTTTTTCAATGATAACTCCCAATTCCAAGCGGAAAGCGTCATATCATCCAGGTTTTTTCCGGCTTTCCATCCAAGTTCGGAATTTGCAAAAGATGTATCAGCCCACACTTTTTCTACATCCCCTGGGCGTTTTTCCACAATTTTATAATTCAGTTTAACGCCAGCCACTTTTTCAAATGATTTTATCACTTCAAGAACAGAAAATCCAATTCCGTTACCCAGATTAAAAATTTCCACATTTTTTTTATTCTTCAGGTTAATCAACCGATTTATGGCAGCCACATGAGCTTTCGCAAGATCAACAACATGGATATAATCACGGATGGCCGTGCCGTCGGGTGTATTGTAATCATTGCCGAACACCCTCAAATAATCCCTGATTCCAACTGCTGTCTGAGTGATAAAGGGCACCAGATTGTCTGGTATCCCAATTGGCAATTCACCGATCAAAGCGGAATCATGCGCACCAATCGGATTAAAATACCGCAACAGAATTCCCTGAATCGGCTCAACATTACAAACGTTCGTAATGATATCTTCAGATATTTGTTTGGTATGCCCGTAAGGCGACATGGCTTTTTTGACCTGAGCATTTTCCATCACCGGTAAAATATCAGGCTGGCCGTAAACAGTGCACGAAGACGAAAATACAAGGTTATTCAGTTTGTAGTTTTTCATGGCTTTTAGAATATTCACCAGTGAGCCAATATTATTCTCATAATATTTCAACGGATTCGTTACGGATTCGCCGACAGACTTATATGCGGCAAAATGAATGATACCTTCAATATCCTGGTTTTTTCTAAAAAAATCATCTGTCCTTTTTTCATCCTGCAAATCAAGCAAATCAAATCCTGGACGGACTCCGGTTATTTTCTCAATATTATCTATAACACTCGCGTAGGAATTGGAAAGGTTATCCGCAACCACAACCTCAAACCCGTTTTGTTGAAGTTCAACAACGGTGTGTGAACCTATATAACCCGCACCACCGGTAACCAGAATTTTAGCCATCCAAAAATATTTTATAAACTCCAGTAACTTAACTCTTTTATTTTATTTCTGTAAATCCCTTTAACATCAATGAGAATTCCATTTTTAGCTGAGATTGACTTAAAATATGCTTCATCCAGATCCTTATATTCTTTGTGGGAAACGGCAACGACAACTGCATTGTAATCATCCGAAATATCCTCAACCAGCTCAAAACCGTATTCCTTATTCACTTCTGCTGATTCTGCATGAGGATCGGTGACCTCAATAAGGACACCATAGGATTTCAATTCGCTTATCAGATCTGCAACTTTCGAATTCCGGAGGTCGCACACGTCTTCCTTGAAAGTAACTCCCATCACAAGGACTTTGGTATTTAATATTTTTTTGCCTTTGTCAATCATTTTCTTAACAATTTGCTTGGCAATATAAAATCCCATAGAGTCATTTACAAACCGTCCTGAATTGATAACCTGGGTATGATAGCGAAATTCTTTTGCTTTATAAGAAAGATAGTAGGGATCAACTCCAATGCAATGCCCTCCGACCAGGCCCGGATAAAACTTCAGGAAGTTCCACTTTGTACCTGCAGCTTCCAGAACATCATAGGTGTTTATTCCCATCCTGTTAAAAATAATCGAAAGTTCATTCATAAGGGCAATGTTGACATCACGCTGGGTATTCTCAATTACTTTTGCCGCTTCTGCAACTTTCATGCTTGGTGCCCGATGCACACCTGACTTTACAACCATTTCATAAGTTTTAGCGATGTTGTCAAGAGAAATATCATCGCATCCGGAAACAATTTTCCTGATGGTCACGATTGTATGTTCTTTGTCACCCGGATTGATCCTTTCTGGAGAATATCCGACTTTAAAATCCTTTATAAATTTTAATCCGGATAAACTTTCAAGAATCGGAATGCAGTCTTCCTCGGTTGCTCCCGGATAAACAGTGGATTCATAAACCACATAATCGCCTTTCTTCAGGATTTTCCCAACCGTTCGGGTTGCGCCAAGCAGAGGGCTTAGGTCGGGCATGTTATGATTATCAATGGGCGTAGGGACAGCCACGATATGGAAAGCTGCAGCTTTCAGGTCTTCCGGATTCGAAGTAAAAATAATATCACAATTTTCAAATGCTTCCGGGGTAAGCTCTTCGCTTGGATCCAACCCTTTTTTCATCATATTCACCCGTTTTTCATTGATGTCGAATCCTATGACAGATACTTTTTTTGCAAATTCAAGTGCAATGGGCAACCCGACATATCCCAGGCCGATTAATGATAGCTTTACTTCTTTATTGATCAGTTTTTGGTAAACATTCATTTTGTTATGGTTTTTATTTGAAAAAAAACCCTCACCACCGTTTTTCATCAGAGGTGAGGGAGTAATCGTTTCATTTTAATTAATTTTTTGAGTGCTTCTTAATGCCGTTGATCACCATATCCTGTTCTTCATGAGAAAGGTACGGGTGCATCGGAATGCTAAAGACGCTTTTTGCAATTTCCTCGCTCACCGGAAGATCACCGTATTTATAGCCCAGGCCGACAAATGCATCCTGAAGATGAAGCGGCTTCGGATAATAAACTGCCGTAGGAATACCATCCGCCTTAAGCCCTGCCATGATTTTTTCTCTTTCCGGATGTAATATTGAATATTGCGCCCAGGCTGAGAGATTGAAATTCTTCACATAAGGCGTTGTAACAAAACCATTGAGGCTGTCACTATATCTTTTTGCTACTTTTTGCCTTAATCCGATCTCTTCTTCAAATATTTCAAATTTTGGTAAAAGTATCGCAGCCATCAAGGTATCAAGCCGTCCGTTAATCCCGATCCTGATATTGTTGTATTTATCCGAACCCTGTCCATGAACCCTGATTGAAACCAGCTTTTTGTTCATTTCCTCATCGTCTGTAAAAATCATGCCTCCGTCTCCATAAGTTCCCAATGGTTTTGCCGGAAAGAAACTGGTAGCTCCGACGGCTGCCAGAGAACAAGCCCTTTTGTTTTTATACATCCCGCCAAAACCCTGTGCAGCATCTTCCAGAACAAACATTCCATATTTTTTTGCCAGGGCGTTGATCTCGTCGTAATCTGCAGGCTGGCCAAACAAATCAACCGGAATAATACCTTTTAGTTTAAGCTTACCTTCGTTTTTAATTCTAATAATGGCATCTTCGAGCTTTGCAGCATCCATATTAAATGTTTTAGCATCAATATCAACAAAGACAGGAGTTGCACCCAGCAACTGAACGACCTCAGCAGTTGCAATAAAAGTAAAGGAGACTGTAAAAATCGCATCTCCCCGGCCCACTTCATAAGCCATTAAAGGCATGAGTAGAGCGTCCGTTCCGCTTGCGCAACCAACTGCAAACTTAACGCCTACATATTCAGCTAATTTCTTTTCTAGTTCTTTCACTTCCGGCCCCATGATATAATTTCCGTGCGACAACACATTCTGGATATTTGTATCAATTTTGCTTTTTATCCTTGCCTGTTGCGCTTTTAAATCAATAAATTGCATATTTGTTTTGTATTAAATTTGTTCAACACTATTACCTTTTTTACTATACTGTCTACCGCATTTGGAGCAGGTAGTATTTCCCTCCGATTTTTCATCGGTTGCCAGTTTAAGTTTATTGCCGCATGCACAGACCCAGCTTTTTATCCGCGCCGGATTTCCATAAACCATGGCATAATCAGGAATATCTTTAGTAACCACCGATCCGGCTCCCACAAAGGCATATTTTCCAATGGTGCTGCCACAAACGATTGTAGAATTGGCGCCCAGGGAGGCGCTTTTTTTAACGATAGTCTTTAAATAAAATTCCGAACCCCTTTGCGGGAATTCGCTTCGGGGATTTAATATGTTGGTGAAAACCATCGAAGGGCCGCAAAAAACAAAATCACCCAGTTCCACGCCTTCGTAAACTGAAACATTATTCTGAATCTTTACATTGTTACCAATTTTTACATTATTACCGATATTGACGTTCTGACCCAGAGAGCAATTTTTACCGATCTTTGATCCGCCCTGAACATGCGAAAAATGCCAGATTTTGGTTCCCTCATCTATTTCCACATTGTCATCCACATAAGCACTTTCGTGCACAAAATACTTTTTTTCCATATTTAATTTATCTTTTATTTATTAAAGTTTACTCTGCGCCTGCTCAAGGATTTTTAGAACGATCAGGCCCTCACGTCCATCTGTTTTTGGTGTTTTCCTCGTTTCGATGCAGTCTAAAAAATGTTTTAATTCTTCTTCCATGGGTTGATTCGGTTCGAGTTCAACAGTCGTATAATCCGCTTTTTCAGCTACAGGAATTTTACCCTGCTGCCATTTAATCTTATGCGGATAAATGAAAAGCTTTTCTTTGCTTACATCATCAAATACCACCATTTTTTCTGACCCAACCACTACAAGTTTTTGTTCCTTGAATGGATGAAGCCAGCTTACAAATACATGTCCCTTAACACCATTTTTAAATTCTACTGTTGTTAGGGTCGTATCAAAAATATCTTTATTAATATAAGAGCCCCCGTGCGCCTGAACTCTCAGGGGTTCTTCTCCGTTCATAAACATCAGGATCAGAGAAATATCATGTGGTGCAAAGCTCCAGAGTACGTTTTCTTCGGTCCTGAGTTTCCCGATGTTGAGCCGGTTCGAATAAATATACCTGATCTTTCCAAGCTCACCATCGTCAATCATTTTTTTCAGTTTAATGACTGCGGAATGATACTGCAGGATGTGACCGACCATGAGTAATCTTTTATTTTTTTGAGCAATTTCAACCAATTCCTGTCCTTCGGTAACCTTAAGCGCCAAAGGTTTTTCGACCAGTACATCTTTTCCTGCAAGCAAACATTTTTTTGTTAAATTAAAATGCATTTCAGCAGGAGCAGCAATGACAACTCCTTTAATTTTATCATTTGCCAATAATTGATCCAGGTCTGCAATGAACTTAACATCCGGAAATTCTTTTTTGCGTTGATCAATAATTCCTTCTGAAACTTCGAGGACACAATTTAACACTCCTAATTTTTCAAGGGTTCTGAGATGATTTTTTCCCCAGGCGCCGGCACCGATTAACCCGACCGGCTTAATTTTATTCGCCATCATTGTTAGATTAAAAAACGGTATAAATGAACTTCAATTTTTGACTATTAACGGGCGGCAAATATACTTAAATATTGTTATTATCAAAGATTTAACATACTATTGTTATTTAATTAACAATGAAATCGCATAACGATTTTAATAGCAAATAGTTTCAGTTTTTATTTAGAAGAAATATAAATGAAATATTCATTGATTGATAGTTAAAATCATTTAAACCGGCCTGGTATCGCAAACTTAATTCCAGCGTTTTAAATTGCCGGATTAGTTGTAGTCTCCAGACAAGGGGCCTGTCATTATATTTTACAGGAGCTGATTTATTCACAACAATGACTTCTTCATTGCCAAAATATCCGGAGTAACCTTCAATAGCGTTATTGATGCGAAATTTATTTATTGAAATATCCAGTCCTGCTCCGTAAAGAATTGCATCATTCTGCTGATTATTTGGAAGGTTCGTTTGCCAGGCATAAAATCCGATCATCCCATACAATCTGAGTTTATCAATCCATTTATCTTGAAATTCCAAATCTTTGCCGGTTGAAATATCAAAGAAGTAGCCCGGAGTGTCAGTAAATCTGGCGTCGCTCAGCTTCGAACCAGAGGCGGTTTTACAAGCCATTCGCAAAGCAATGTCTGGTAGTTTTCGATTTCTTAAAATTTGGACTATCGTACTGAAATACAAATCACCGGGTGCATAACCATCGCCATTCCTATGCCTTCCACGCCTTTCAATCACAGTGGTTTCATCCATATCATAATGCTCTACGGGTACGCCATAAAACTCGATTCCAATTAAATTCTTAACAACAGGCAGATAAAGGCCGAGGTAAAGATTCTGTGTTTTATCACCGCTGCTGAAATGGCTTTCAAGCCCACATTGAAATTCATAGCTATCCTTCACAATACCCTTTTGAGAATATGGAACAGGTAAGGCATTAGGTCCCAAATATCCCGGTGAGTAAATAATGTAATCCTGCCAGGGGGTAACACCATCCCACTGATGAGTTTGATTCCACCACGTAGCCTCATCCTGACTAATAATACTTTTGCAGGGTAAAAAGGCAACAATTAATATTTCGATCCAGAAAAATACAGTTGGACTTTTTTTCATAGCCGATCAGTTATAATTCCGACCTAAAAATACATAACAAATTCGCATCGCTGATAGTTTCATATATTTGCTGCTCAATTCAGGGACAGATGAGATCATTGATGATTTTTACATATTTTTTTATAATTATTGGCCTGTACGGTCAACCCAGCATATCTGATACCACTTTGAGCATTCCGATGTTCTATGCTTCCTATTCCTATCAGATTCCTGGCGGAGATTTAAGTAAAAGGTTTGGAAATAATTCAGCCATAGGGGGAGGATTTTTATGGAAGACCAATGAGAACTGGCTTTGGGGAGCCGAATATCTTTATCTGTTTGGAAAAGATGTAATAGTCACCGATGAGATCATGTATAATATTAAGACTGCGGACGGGAATATCATCAGTATGGCCGGTAATTTTGCCAGTTATTCAATTTATGAAAGAGGTTATTATATTTCGGGGAGGATTGGCAAGGTTATTCCTGTCTTAGGCCCAAATCCAAATTCAGGATTTGTTGTTACAGGCAGTCTTGGATATTTTGAACACAAGATCAGGATTGAGGTAGGTCAAAATAACGCCCCACAATTGGACGGAGATTATAAAAAAGGCTACGATCGTTTGACCGGTGGTTTTTGCATCGGCGAATTTTTCGGTTATCTATATTTAAGTAAAAGCAAACTGCTGAATTTTTATGCCGGTATCGAGTTTAATCAAGCCTGGACCAAACCATTAAGGGATGTAAATTTTGATACCGGTGAACCCGATCCCGTGCAAAAAAGATTTGATTCTTTGACCGGGATAAGGGTTGCATGGATCATTCCTTTGTTCAGGCGACTTCCCGAAAAGTACTATTATTATTAACCATTGAACATAGAAGAAAGAGGATAATGAAATAATCAATAAATAAGTTTTCAATGTCATTGATTTACAATCTTACCATTTTTTTTTACCACGGTTTTATTTATTTTCTTTCACTTTTCAATAAAAAGGCTGAACAATGGATTATAGGAAGAAAAAATCTTTTTGAGAGAATATCCCGGGAAATTGGAGCTGCCGAGAATATTATCTGGTTTCATGCAGCCTCCCTGGGTGAATTTGAACAGGGGAGACCAGTGATCGAGGCTTTTCGTCAATTGAATCCATCGTATAAAATATTGCTGACTTTTTTTTCTCCCTCAGGTTACGAAATCAGAAAAAAATATTCGGGAGCCGACTTTATCTTTTACCTGCCTGTTGATACCAAAAAAAATGCCGGCAGGTTTATCCGGTTGATCAGGCCCAAAATGGCGGTTTTTATTAAGTATGAATTCTGGTTCAATTACATGAGTGAACTTTACCACCAGCAAATACCTTTATTTACCATATCAGCAATATTCAGAGAGGATCAGCATTTTTTCAAATGGTATGGCGGCTGGTTCCGTAAAAAGCTCAAAAAAATTACCTTCTTTTTTGTTCAGGATCAAAATTCTTATGATTTGTTAAAAACAATCGGCATAAACCAGGTGATTGTGAGCGGAGATACACGCTTTGACAGGGTATTCGAATTGTCAAAACGAACTACAGAATTTCCGATAAACGATCTGTTCAAAGCGGGTAAGAAAATCCTTCTCCTGGGTAGTTCCTGGCCTCCGGATGAGGAATTGATTCACAAAACAATTGTGGATCGGAATGATTTAAAAATCATCATTGCTCCTCACGAGGTTCACGAAAACAGGATTACGTCCATTGAAAGTAAATTCAGTGATCTGAAGCCGATAAGATACTCAAAAGCCGATGAGGATTCTGTAAAAAAAGCCGGTGTTTTAATAATAGATTCCATAGGCATTCTTTCCGGGCTTTATCGTTACTGCGATATGGCTTTTATCGGCGGAGGCTTTGGCAAGGGCATTCATAATATTCTGGAGGCTGTAACTTTTGGGAAACCGGTGATTATCGGTCCGAATTATCAAAAATTTAAGGAGGCCACCGATTTGATTCGTTTTGAAGGTGCATTCTCTGTAAAGAACAGCGAAGAATTATCTGCAATTATTGACAGGCTGTTAAATGACAGTGGCTTTTACAAAAAAAGTTCAGAAACATGTGTTGAATACGTCGTAAAAAATTGTGGCGCGACAGGTCAAATACTAAAAAAAATCAATGCGTATTTATAGAAATAAATTTCGGTAACCTTTTTCCTTAGTGAAACTTTCAGAATAACTTCCTCAAAAGGAGCTAAGGAAGATGTTAGATAAATCATCGGATGACTATGGTTGATATTTGCACTCTGGTTAATAAATTATGCCCGGTCGATCTTACCAAGCCCTACGATGAATTGAAGAAGTTATTTTGTTACTCTTACTTAATCAGGTATTGTATAATTATCCCAGTCCAGACCCACCTTAAAATTTTCCCTGAAATCATCGAGCGATTTTCTATCAAGTACAGCATATAATATTTCTTCTTTTCCTGGCGCAGCCTGTGCGATAATTTTGCCAAACGGGTCAATCACCATTGAATCTCCGGTATGATATACACCATTAATATCGTTGCCAATCCGGTTTGCCCACAGGACATACGACTGGTTCTCAATTGCACGGGCCACCAGAAGAGATTTATATGCATGGTTTCTGACTTCAGGCCAGTTGGCAACATAAAGCAATACATCGAAGTCATATTTTCCATTCATATAATTGTTCTTACTCCAAACAGGGAATCTCAGGTCGTAGCAAACCTGCAAATTGATTTTCCAGCTCTGAAGCTCAACTATTTTCTTATTCGTTCCGCCTGTAATGGATTGATGTTCCTTCCCCATTCTGAACAAATGTCTTTTATCATATAGTTCATGGGTTCCATCAGGATTCATCCAAATAAGGCGGTTAAAATATTTTTCTTTGTCTACCATTAAAACACTGCCGGTAATTACACAATTGTTTTTTATGGCTTGTGACTTCAGCCAGTTATTGGATTTACCGTGCATTGGCTCGGCACATTTCTTATTCAAGGTAAAGCCGGTACTGAACATTTCGGGAAGGATGATCAGGTCGGGGCTGGTGGAGACAAGAGCTAACTTCTTTTCAAAACTTCGAAGATTCTGGTCAGCCTCTTCCCAAACCAAATCAGACTGAATAATGACTATTTTTAAATTCTGCATAAAATTTCAGCAGCTTTTTCAAGTGTTTTTTCTTTTTTTGCAAAACAAAACCGTAAGACCTTGTTATCCGTGTTATTATGGTAAAAAACAGAAACCGGTATGGATGCTAATTTATTTTCCCTGGTCATGCGAATTGCAAAGTCAACTTCAGTTTCTTCGGTAATACCGGTATAAGCGAGTAGCTGAAAATAAGTGCCGCAGGAAGGTATGATTTTAAACCTTGAATTCCTGATAATGCCTGTAAAATAATCCCGTTTTTTTTGATAGAAATTGCTGAGATTATCATAAACAGTGCTGTCTTTCATGTATTCAGCAATGGCATATTGAACCGGGGTATTACATGCAAAAACAACGAACTGGTGAACCTTCCGGAATTCATCCATCAGATTTTGCGGAGCAAGTACAAATCCCATTTTCCAACCGGTTGCATGAAAGGTTTTACCGAATGAACCCACGACAAAAGATCTTTCCATAAGACCGGGATACCGGCAAACACTTTCATGCCGAATATCATCATAAATCAGGTGCTCATAAACTTCATCACTCAGGACGATGATGTCGGTATCACGGGTAAGTTTTTCGAGGATTTTCAAATCATCTGCCTTTAGAATACTTCCTGTCGGATTATGAGGAGAATTGATGATGATCATTCGGGTATGATTGGTAATGAGTTTTTTAACTTCATTCCAGTCAATATGATAGTCCGGAAGTTTCAATTCCGCAAATTTTACTATACCGCCATGCATTTTGACGACCGGGACATAAGAATCATAGGCAGGTTCGAACACAATGACTTCATCGCCATCCCCAACGATGGCAGAAATTGCAGTATGCAATGCCTGGGTGGCTCCGGCGGTTATGTTAACCTCTTTCTGAAAATCATATTTTACACCATAAAGCAATTCGGCTTTGTTTACAATTTGTTCGCGAAGTTCCGGAATGCCGGTCATAGGGGCATACTGATTTTTTCCTTTTTTCATATATTTATGAACGAGGCTGATCAACCTGGGAGAAATTTCAAAATCAGGAAATCCCTGCGACAGGTTGATGGCTTTATACTCATGAGCAAGAGCCGACATTACAGCAAAAATTGAGGTTTCCTGTTTCGGCATTTTTGATTTCTTAGTGCCGTTAAAATATGTCATTTATGATATATTATAATTTGGGCTGTAAAATTAGCGATTAATAAACGAAATTATTTTTTAAGTATTTTTGAGCGCCAATTAGGCCATTAGTTTTAAAATAGGATTGAAAACAATGATAAAAATCAACTTTAAAATACACTCCAGATGAAAAATATTGTCAGCTATAATTTTAAAAATAAAAAGGTGCTTGTGCGGGTGGATTTCAATGTACCTTTAAATGATAAGTTTGAAATAACGGATACAAGCAGGATAGACGCTGCAATTCCTACCATAAAGAAGATCATTACAGGTGGAGGCTCTGTCATCCTGATGTCGCACCTGGGAAGGCCAAAGGAAGGGCCGGAAGATAAATATTCCCTGAAACACACGGTTCCATATCTTTCAAAACAGCTTGGGACGCCGGTAAAATTTGCGGAAGATTGTATAGGGAATTCTGCCAAAGAATTAGCTTCAGGGCTAAAACCCGGTGAAGTGCTCATGCTTGAAAATCTCCGTTTTTATAAAGAAGAAACCAAGGGTGATGAAATCTTTACAAAAAAGTTGGCATCGCTGGGAAATGTGTATATGAATGATGCCTTTGGAACAGCTCACAGGGCACATGCTTCAACCGCTATAATCGCAAATTTTTTTCCTGAAGATAAAATGTTTGGCTATATTATGGAGAATGAAGTCAGGAGTATTGACAAAGTGCTCCATAGTGCACAAAAGCCATTTACTGCAATACTTGGCGGTGCGAAAGTTTCGGGGAAAATTGAGATCATAAACAACCTGCTAAGTAAGGTGGATAATTTGATTGTTGGCGGAGGAATGATGTTTACATTTATTTCTGCACTTGGAGGCGAGGTCGGGAAATCGCTTGTTGAAGATGAATTGCTCGAACTGGCGTTAAATACTGTAGAAGGTGCAAAGGAGCTTGGGATCAATCTTTACCTCCCTACCGACGCAGTAATTGCTGATAAATTTGACAATACGGCAAATAAAAAGATTACAGACGCAAATGAAATTCCGGAAGATTGGATGGGTCTGGATATTGGGCCGGACAGTATAAAAAAATTCACTGAAATAATTGAAAATTCAAAGACAATATTGTGGAATGGACCCATGGGAGTTTTTGAAATGGATAATTTTGCAGCAGGTACAAAAGCCATTGCAGAAGCCGTTGCCAAAGCAACACAGAAAGGAGCTTTTTCACTCATTGGTGGAGGCGATTCTGTCGCCGCAATAAACAAATATCATCTTAAGGATAAGGTGAGTTATGTTTCGACCGGCGGGGGCGCCATGCTCGAATATATCGAAGGAAAAGAACTTCCGGGAGTAAAGGCAATTAAGGATTGAATGGTTTCATGATTTCACCTTCGGATCCAAACCACTTTTCAGATTTGGCAGTGCATTCACATTATATACTAAGTCAATAACCCGAAATACAGACTTTCTATCTGCTTCTCTATCCTGATTAATTTTTAAAATTACTTTGTATGAAAGAATGGGATTCCTCTCAGCGTTCGGAATGACTTGAATGTGAGTCTATTGGAATTGGGAGGGGAAAGGTGCGGGCGGCAAAGCCGCCCGCACCTTTCCCCTCCATACAACAAAACCATTCATGTCATTCCGATGGAGTGCGGCGACAGAGGAATCTCATTTACAATAAAATAAACCAACTCCGGGAATTTGTTTATGAATGTTCCGGGCTATAATCAAAAAAACAACCTTTTAAATGAAAATGTGTTTATTATTTTACCTTTGCGCGATTTTTATAAAACCTTGTAACAATATAAATTGAGCTGAAATGGCGAAAAACCTTGTTATAGTAGAGTCTCCGGCAAAAGCAAAAACCATAGAAAAGTTTCTTGGGAAGGAGTTTAATGTAAAATCAAGTTTCGGACATGTGAGGGATCTTTCGAAAAAAGATCTCAGCATTGACATTAAAAATGGTTTTGCTCCGAATTATGAAATTTCTGCTGATAAAAAGAAAACAATTACCGAGCTTAAAAAGATTGCAAAAGTTGCAGAAACGGTCTGGCTTGCGACTGATGAAGACCGTGAAGGAGAAGCCATTTCATGGCACCTTGTAAAAGCTTTGGATTTGGATGAGAAATCAACAAAAAGAATTGTTTTTCATGAAATAACCAAGTCAGCCATTCTTGAAGCTATTGAGAATCCAAGAGCGATTGACCATCATCTGGTGGATGCACAACAGGCACGAAGAGTACTCGACAGACTGGTGGGATATGAAGTGTCACCGGTTCTCTGGAAAAAAGTAAAACCTTCCCTATCGGCCGGCCGGGTACAATCGGTAGCCGTTCGCTTAATCGTTGAACGTGAAGACGAAATTAAATCCTTTAAATCAGAATCCAGCTACAGGGTATCTGGTAAATTTTCAATTCAGGGCCGCGAAGAACTATCGGTACTTGAAGCAGAGCTTGCCTCCCGATTAAAAACAAAAGAAGAAGCATCCGGTTTTTTAAATAAATGTATTGCTGCTGAATTTACGGTCGGATCAGTCGAGAAAAAACCATCAAAAAAATCTCCCGCACCGCCTTTTACTACCTCCACATTGCAACAGGAAGCCAGCAGAAAATTAGGCTTTTCGGTTGCAAAAACCATGTTGGTCGCCCAACAACTTTATGAGTCGGGTAAAATAACTTACATGCGAACCGATTCGGTGAATCTTTCAAACCTTGCACTAACGATGGCTAAAAAGGTCATCACATCTTCATTCGGAGAGAAATATGTAAAAGTCCGTCAATATGTGACCCGATCAAAATCGGCTCAGGAAGCCCATGAGGCTATCAGGCCTACTTTTATGGAAAATCAGCAAATAGCAGGCGATGCTTTTCAGCAAAGACTTTATGAACTGATCTGGAAAAGAACCATAGCCTCTCAAATGGCAGACGCCGATTTGGAGAAAACAATAGTTACTATTGGTATATCAACAACAAAAGAAAATTTTATTGCCCGTGGCGAAATCATTAAGTTTGACGGTTTTCTAAGGATTTATATGGAGTCGTCGGATGAGGAAGATCAGGAAAATCAAAAAGGAATGTTACCTGCTGTATTTGAAGGCGATAGACTTAAAAGGATAGAAATAAATGCTACTCAAAAATTTACGCAATCACCTCCCCGGTACACCGAAGCAAGCCTGGTAAAAAAGCTTGAAGAGCTGGGAATAGGCAGACCTTCGACCTATGCACCTACGATTTCCACAATACAAAAAAGGGAATATGTTGAGAAAGCTGAAAGACCTGGTATTGAAAGAAAGTTTAATGTCATTTCACTTATCGGTGATACTGTAAAAGAAGAGGTAAAAACTGAAAAAACCGGATATGAAAAAAACAAACTTTTCCCGACCGATATCGGTACTGTAGTCAATAATTTTCTGGTTCAATATTTTGACAATATACTGGATTATAATTTTACTGCAAATGTGGAAATTGAATTTGATGAAATCGCCCAGGGAAAAAGAGTATGGAATGAAATGATCAATGAATTTTACTGGCCATTTCACCAAAGGGTTGAAAGTACACTTGAAAAATCGAAAAAGCAAAGTGGTGAAAGGCTGTTGGGAAAAGATCCGGCTACCGGTAAAAACGTCTATGCAAAAATTGGAAGGTACGGTTCAATCGTTCAGATAGGAGAGACAAGCGATGAAGAGAAGCCACGATTTGCCGGGATGAAAAAAGGGCAAAGCATTGATGCAATTAATCTTGAACAGGCGCTGGATTCGTTTAAGCTTCCACGGTTAGCCGGCAATTTTGAAAATGAGGAAATGATCGTAGCCATTGGACGTTTCGGGCCTTATATCAGACATGCCGGTCAATTTTATTCTCTTTCAAAAACTGATGATCCATATTCTATTTCTGAAGAACGGGCAATCGAACTCATCAATAATAAAAGAATCAAGGATAAGGAAAAGGTTATTCTTGAATTTGAGGGTGATAAACCAATAAAGGTTTTAAAGGGAAGGTTCGGAGCTTATATAACATGGAATAAAACAAACTTCAAAATTCCAAAGGGAAAAGCCCCCGAAAGCCTTACCCTGGAAGAGTGCAGGAAGATTATAGAAAGTACTGACAGTAAACCAAAAACTAAAAAGAAAAAATAATTATTACCGGCAATCTGATACCATTCGAAAACTTTTTATAGTTAATTGTTGTATAAATAGAATCACATATTAACAAGGATTGTAAAAAATGGATTTGTCATTATATCTGGAGCCTCTTGAATTACCTGAAATAAATTCTGTAAGTGAAACGGCAAAGCACAGGCTTGGCGATATGATACGCAGTTACCTTTTTAAAGATGAATTTCCCGAGCTCAGCGATGTAGATATAGCTATTATTGGTGTAAAGGAAGACAGGAAGGCAGTAAACAATGAAGGATGTGCACATGCTCCGGATTACATCCGAAATTCCTTGTATAAATTATTCAGAGGTGACAATTCTCCCCGTATTGCCGATCTTGGAAACATTCGTCAGGGCCACACGATTAATGATACTTATTTTGCTGTTTCAACCATTGTTTCAGAACTTATAAAAAATAAAATAGTACCTGTCATTATTGGCGGAGGTCAGGATCTAACGTATGCTAATTACGGCGCTTATGAAAATTTAGGACAGGTAGTCAATATTGTCGGTATTGATTCCGTTTTTGACCTCGGTAAAACTGACCAGGAGCTTAATTCCCAATCCTACCTGAATAAGATAATCCTTCATCAGCCTAATTTTCTATTTAATTATACAAATATCGGATATCAATCTTATTTTGTTGATACTGAAGCTATCAATTTAATGAAGAACCTTTATTTTGATGTTTACAGATTGGGGATGGTAAGGCATAATCTGGAGGAAGCAGAACCGCTGGTCAGGAATGCCGACATGATTACCGTTGATGTTTCTGCAATCCGTCAATCGGATGCTCCGGGCAATGGTAATGCTTCACCAAACGGATTTTATGGAGAAGAGATGTGTCAGATCATGAGATATGCCGGACTAAGTGACAAGCTGTCGTCAATCGGATTTTATGAAGTCAATCCCAAACTCGATATTAATCACCAGACTACCCATCTTGTTGCACAAATGATCTGGTATTTCATTGATGGATTCTACAACCGTAAGAATGATCATCCTTATAAAGACAAGCGGGATTATGTAAAATATACCGTTTCGATCAAGGATAACAAGGATAAGTTAATTTTTTACAAGAGCAAGAAAAGTGACCGATGGTGGATGGATGTGCCTGTAAAAACTACTTATAAGAATATTTATGAACGCCATCACCTGGTGCCATGTTCATACAGTGATTATCAAACCGCCTGCAGTGATGATATTCCTGACCGGTGGTGGCAGGCTTATCAAAAGTTGATGTAGGGAAGAGATGGGAGCTGGGAGCTGCGAACAGGGAGAGAGAGAGTGGAGCGGGGATTTGCGGGAAGTGGGTTAATAGTTGAAGCAGGAAAGATTTCTTAAACTATACTTTTTTTATTTAGCCCGGCCGGGATTTTTAACGATAAATTGTTTCCAGCCTGAATAAATTTCACCCTCATTAATGTTTGATTTTTGGAAAAAATGACAAACTGCGGCGGCAAGTGCATCAGTGCTATCGAGGTATTCGGGTGGATTTTTGAGCGATAGTAAAGTTATAAGCATTGCAGCAACCTGTTCCTTGGAAGCATTGCCGTTACCGGTGATTGATTGTTTTATTTTCTTAGGTGTATATTCGAAAATCGGGACAGACCTGTACAATGCCGCAGCCATCGCAACTCCCTGAGCCCTACCTAATTTAAGCATTGACTGAACATTTTTCCCATAAAAAGGCGATTCGATCGAAAGCTCATCCGGTTTATATTCATCTATTAAACCAAGCGTTCGTTCAAATATTATTTTTAATTTTAGGGGCTGATTATTGTACTTACTTAATTTAATAACGCCTAGTGATAAAAACGTTACATTCCGGCCTTTTTGATGGATAAGCCCGTAACCCATAATATTTGTGCCCGGATCAATTCCTAATATAACTCGTTCCTGTTTCAAAAGAAGACTATAACTTTACGGCCAATTTATGATTAAGCATTTTACAAATCTACACAAAAACAAAACATACAATTTAATTGTCCGCCTGATCATTGTTGCAGCCACCTATTACTTCATTTACAAGCAAATTTTTTATCACAAAAAACTGGACTATGTAGTTGATAACTTTCTTGAATCCATTGATCAGTCTTATATTTTCATTTTTGTCGGATGGATTTGCATTCTTATGCTAGTAAACTGGGGCATTGAAACCTTAAAATGGCAATACCTGATAAGTAAAATTGAAAAGGTACCCTTTTTAAAAGCCTTTGAAGCTGTGCTATCAGGTGTGTCGGTGAGTGTTTTTACACCCAACCGGATCGGGGAATGGTTCGGAAGAGTTTTTATTCTCGAAAAATCAAATCCCTGGCAAGGAGTATTTATTACCATGATCGGTAGCTTCAGCCAGTTGCTGATAACGATTATTGTCGGGTCATTCAGCCTGCTTATTTATATTCCGATCTATTTTAAAACCGCTGAGTTTTATTCACCATATCTTTATTATGGAATTATTTTCCTGGTTTTGGTAATCATCACAACCTTAATTCTGATTTTTTTGAATGTAACTGCCCTGCCGGCGTTCGTCAGCCACATGATCAGGAAAAGATTTGGAAAATTCAATGAATACTTTTCCGTCATTTCTCATTATACCACTTTTGAACTTGCAACAGTATTACTACTTAGCTTTTTGCGTTATGTTGTTTTTACCCTCCAGTTTTATTTGTTTCTGATGTCTTATTCTGTTGAAATTCCATTTTTGCAAGGGCTGATGATAATCTCAATTGTTTTTTTAATTATGACGGCAATACCCTCGGTTACCCTTGCCGAACTAGGAATTAGAGGATCGGTTTCTCTCTACTTCATCGGCTCTTACTTTGAACATTTCGGAACGATTTCCGATAAGTTAAATATTGGAATTGTTTCGTCTTCATCGTCCCTCTGGCTGATAAATCTGGCAATTCCTGCAGTAGTAGGAACTTTTTTTGTTTACCGGTTAAAATTTTTCAGGAAACGAAGTTCAAATGATTGATCCCAATTTTCTTTTTTTAATTGTACTGATAATCTTCGGTGCTGTTTACGTTTACCTGATCGGATTGTACACTGTTGGCTGGTTCCTGCTTAAAAAACACAATCCAACCAATCAATCTTTAACAACAACGGTTAGTATAATTGTGCCCACACGAAATGAGGAAAATAACATTCTTAACCTTTTATCCGACCTAATCAATCAGAATTATCCACCGGTACTTGTTGAAATCATTGTTGCTGATGATAATTCGGATGATAATACGTTTCTGATTGTTGACCATTTTATTTCCCAACATTCTGAATGGAATATTAAACTCATCAGGGTAACGGAAGATCATCCTAACAGTGCATTTAAGAAAAAAGCAATCAGCCATGCGATTCTGGCCTCCACCGGTGACCTGATCATCACGACGGATGCCGATTGCAGGATTGGGATTAATTGGCTGAAAACGATCATAGATTTTTATGAATCGGAAAAACCAAGGATGATAGTCGGGCCGGTCAGCTTTCATAATGAGACCTCCTTTTTCGAAAAAATGCAGACCGTCGAATTTCTCAGTCTTATAGCAATAACTGCTGGAGCAATCAGGATGGGCAAACCCATCATGTGCAATGGCGCGAACCTTACTTATGAAAGGAGCGCTTTTGACGAAGCTGGAGGATTTGGCAATGATCTGTTTTCCTCTGGCGATGATGTATTTCTGTTACTGAAAATGAAAAAGAAATTTGGTAGCAGGGCGGTCGGCTTTCTGAAAAATCTTGACGGGATGGTTTTTACAGAAGCAAAAAAAAATCTGCGGGAATTTTTTTATCAAAGAACAAGATGGGCCTCAAAAAACAAGGGCTATGATATAGAAATCTTACTGGTTTCTTTTACTGTGTACATGATGAATCTCCTGATCGTCGGAGGTTTGATTTGGAGTGTGTTCAATCTGAAACTGATAAATACTATGATAATTTCTTATATCCTGATACTAATGATTGAATTACCGATTTTAATTGGAATAGGTATTTTTGTCAGACGAAGCAGGATGCTCATGTACTCGTTACCATTGGTTGTTCTGTACCCCGTATATATCATTTTTACCGGTGCAATGGGAATTGTGGCAGGCTATAAATGGAAAGGTAGAAAAGTAAAAAAGTAAATCCGTACCTTGAAAAAATAAATCTCACATGAAATACCGAAGTACCTTAAAACAAGTCGAACATCTGGACATTAAAAAAATTCTGGACGAAAAGGATCAGCGCGTTGTATTCGACAAAACCAATATCATTCCCGACCACAGGAGCCTCTCGGCCGATTTAAGAAAGTATATCAGTTATGATAAGATTTCACGGAAATCCGTCCTCGGGATCGACATGTTCCAATACAGCTCTTATGGTGAATTTGAACAAACGCTGATTCCGTTCCTTTTTAAAAATATGTTTGAATCTACGATAAAGCTGTGCCTCGAAAATCACCGCTTTATATTTCAGAAATATAACAGCGAAAGGATAGAGCGGAATTTTATCAGCACAGGAGATGGCGGATTTCAGTTGTTCGATAATCCCCTGCAGTCACTTCTGTTTGCATGTAATTTTGCCGTTGTGCTGAGGACTTATAACGCCTATCATTATTATCCAAGATTAAGAAGGATCATCGGTGGCATTAATATGCGATATGCCATAACTTATGACAAGGTTTATACATTCAACAAAAACTACTTTGGACGGGGAATAATAAACAACGCACGGATACTGATGAAAGATGACCTGAACCGGTGTCTGATTGATGAACACGCTCATACCTGGTTCACCACCAACCTGGATGGTGTTGAGAATCTTCAGATCGTAACTCTTGACGACATCGCCAATATTTTTGAATTCAGCAAAGACTACGACAGGAGTTACCTGGCAAGTGGTGATGAAATTTTTGAAAATGAACCTTCGCGCAAATATGGAATTATCAATTCGGATATATTAAAAGTCGGTGTGATCCAATCGAAAGAAACAGCGATAAGTGTTTATAATCTCCACTTGCAGGTAGCCATACGACTCATCAATGATGATGATCCCAACCAGAAGAGGCTGATAACGGTAAGCCTGGGCAATCTGAATACAACAGGTATTTAAGATTGGTGATTACCTTACTTTGCAGATTAATCCTTTCAGGTAATGGCTCTCAGGAAAATTCAACATTACAGGATGGTCGGCCGATTGTGATAAGGTTCTTATCAATTGCACCTCACGATCCGAATCGGTTGCCGCTTCCGAAACAATTTTAAAGAACAACTCCGGAACTATGTGGCCTGAGCAGGAAAATGTAAATAAAAGTCCTCCCGGATTCAACAATTTAAATGCAAGAAGATTGATGTCTTTATAACCTCTCAATGCTCCCATTAACTGGCTTTTTGATTCAGCAAATTTTGGCGGATCCAGTATGATAATATCAAAGTTTTTACGTGAATCCCTGTAAGTTCTTAATATTTTGAAAACATCACCCTCAACCTGCTGAGATTTTGATTTATCAATACAATTTAACGAAAGATTTTGTTCGAGCAGATTCAGGCTTTCTGATGAACTATCAATATTCGTTACCCGCGTTGCACCCGCCATCAATGCAGCTATCCCGAAACCACCGGTGTAAGAAAAACAATTCAGAATTTCTTTTTGCCGGCAGTATTCCTCAAGGATGATCCTGTTTTCGCTTTGATCCAGATAAAATCCTGTTTTATGGCCGGCTCTAATATTTACGGCATAATTTATTCCATGTTCTTTAATTTGAATGATCTCCGGAGGCTGATCTCCATATAGGTTTCCTGAAATTTTTGCCAAACCCTCTTTTGTTCTTGCTTCTGTGTCCGAACGCTCGTAAATTACCTGCGGTTTGATTTCTTCTGATAAAACCTGCACTATGGTTTTCTTCCAGAATTCGGCTCCGGCGGATAAAAACTGGCAAACCAGAAATTCATCGTACTTATCAACTATGAGGCCGGGAAGGCCATCCGATTCTGCATTAATAAGCCGGTAAGCGTTTGTATCAACCTCATTAAAAATTGGTTTTCTTTTTTCAATTGAAGAAATTATCCGGGATTTAATAAAATCAGGATCAATTTTCAGATTGTTATCAAAAGTCCAGACACGGGCACAAATCTGCGAAAACTCTGACCAAGCAGCCAGAGCCATGATTTCACCACCCAATGACCTTACTTCAACCGTTTGACCGTTTTGCTCAATCCCAACTTTTTTTTCAACAGCCCCTGTAAAAATCCATGGATGACGTCGCACCAGCGATCTTTCACGGGCTTTCTTAAGAATCAAATATCCCATATATAGTTTCTAAAGTGAAATCTATTGTCAAAATTCTGTATATTATTTATAATGTTGATGTTTTATTGCATTTTAATTGCGATAAAATTCGTTTTTAAGAATAGTATTGTATTTTTGTTTGGTACTTTAATTTGAATTTCTTTAATCCTTTTATATGAAAAACACAGTTTATTTTATCATTTTCTTCTTTCTTTTTATATCCTGTTCGGAACTCACAAAAGATAAAAACGAATACACCATAACCGGAAAGATCACTGGTGATTATACGGGTAAAATCCATCTTTTTAAGCGCGAAGCCGGCACCTGGATTCAGCTCGATTCAACTAATGTGGCTAACGGTTCATTTATTTTGAAAGGGAAAATTGAACTTCCCGAATTGTATTACCTCAGTCTCGAAGACAGGGATGTTTACACTACCTTTTTTGCTGAGCCTTCTGAAATTGATTTTAATGCTGCTGTTGAAGATTTTCAGCATGCGACAATCACCGGCTCACAATCAAATACTGATTATGAAACATACAAAACCAAAATGAATGAATTTAATGAACGCATGGACCTGGCATGGGAAAATATTAAAGCTGCACAAAAGGAAGGCGATAGTGTAAAAGAAAAAAAATGGGGTGAAGAATATGATAAAGCAGATCAGGATATTAAACAATTTATTCTGGATAATGCAAGGATAAATAATGCTTCGGTAGTTTCGGCTTACAGTGTGCTTAGCAATGCATATTATTATGACGAAACCGATCTTGAGCCTGTCGTTAATAATTTTGATCCGACCATTCATCAGTCAGTTTATGTTAAACGGCTCACAGAACGTGTAGAGACATTGAAAAAAGTAGCGGTCGGCCAGCCTGCTGTTGATTTTACAATGGATGACACAGTCGGTAATCCAGTACAACTTTCTTCACTTTTCGGAAAATATCTTCTTGTTGATTTCTGGGCTTCATGGTGTGGGCCTTGCAGGAGGGAAAATCCCAATGTAGTTAGTGTTTACAATGATTTCAAGGATAATGGATTCGATATCATCGGTGTTTCCTTCGATAAGGATAAGGCTAAATGGTTGCAGGCCATTACCACGGATGGATTGACATGGCATCATGTGAGTGACCTGAAATATTGGGATAATGAAGTTGGCAAATTGTATGCGATTAATTCAATACCTTCAAATGTTCTCCTTGATCCACAAGGAATTATCATTGCCAAAAATTTAAGGGGCGAAGATTTAAGGACCAGGCTGACGGAAGTCCTTTCGAAATAATCCACTGCAATTTTCTGTATTTGTGTTTTCAGAATTTCCTATTGATTTCGGATTCTACCGATTGCGGACTTTCACATGAAACTTTTAACCTGAATAATTCATTCATAAACCAATATATCAGGGCTAAAGTCATTTATTTACGCGGGACTCCTTAACTGTAAACTTAATTAGAAAGAAAACTACCTTTATGAGCCAATTAATACTAAAATATTGAAATTAGATTTCATATTTTTAGTTATAATTTTGTGCCATGATACAGCGAATTTCAAAAAATATAATTTCGGAATTGCTCTTTGGATTTCCCTGTGTGGCCATTATAGGACCAAGACAGGTTGGTAAGACAACTCTTGCAAAACAAATTCAAGGGATTATGATTCTACTCTATATCTTGATCTTGAATTAAAAACAGATTATGAGAAGTTGGAGGATGCTGAAACATTTCTCAAACAGTTTGAAGATCGTCTAATTATTATTGATGAAGTACAAAGGAAAAAGGAATTGTTTCCTTTGCTAAGGGGTTTGATAGATCAAAACAGAAAGCCCGGTCGGTTTCTTTTACTGGGCCCGGCCGCTCCCGATTTATTACGGAACAGTTCGGAATCACTGGCCGGAAGGATTGCCTATCATGAACTGACTCATTTTATTTTACCTGAAATTTATCCGGAAGATAAAACGGAAGATTTATGGTTAAGGGGAGGCTTCCCGGATCCTTTTCTAAAGGAGAAATACTGGATGGCCTGGATGAATAATTTTGTCAGGACGTACTTTGAAAGAGATATCATCAACCTGGGTTTTCCAGGAGCCAGTATCACAGGTGAAAGACTTTGGACAATGCTGGCTCATCTACATGGCAATCTTGTAAATTTTTCAGAAATTGGTAAAAGTTTGGAACTCAGCAGCCATACCATTAAAACCTATATTCAGTTTCTCGAAAATGCCTTTCTCATTCGTTTAATAAATCCCTATTATTCAAACCTTAAAAAAAGATTGGTTAAAACGCCTAAAGTATATATCAGAGATTCCGGAGTCATGCACTATTTAATAGGAATAGAGAAATTGGATCAACTTTTTGGACATCCGAAAAAAGGAGCTTCGTGGGAGGGTTTTGTAATTGAACAAATTATTCCTCTACTCCCGCAAAACAGAAAAATATATTTTTATAGAACGCTTGATGGTGCCGAACTCGATTTAGTGATTACAAAAGGTGATCAGCCCGTGGCAGGAATCGAAATTAAATTCGGAACCGATGTAAGACCATCGAGGGGCAATACAGAAGCCATACAGTTCCTAAAAACTAAACAAAATTTTATCATCATCAGAAATGATGAAGATTATCTGTTATCAACCGGATTCAGAATTTGCGGATTGAATATTTTTCTAGAAAAATATTTACCGTCAATTTAACAGCAACAATTTATATAATGAAAGAACGATAAGTATTTAATTACTTGTTTAAACAAGAATAAAATATCAGTTTTTCCCCTCTCTTTCGAGCCACAATTCACGAAAAGATTTCTTAGCAAATTTAGGAAGTTCTCTGCGCGAACCCCATGCTTTTTTAAATACCATCCGAATCCCGATATTTTTCACTCTCATGCTGAACATATCCATTCTTTTCCGTTTGGAAAGGAATCTCTTCATCATGTTCATTGATTTTTTCTCGCTGGATTTAGCAAAACCCGACAACACAGAATCATTCCGGTTATGAAGAAGCATATCATGAAGTGGTATTTTGACCGGACAAACCTGAGTACAATTTCCACACAGTGAACTTGCAAAACTGAGATGATTGTATTCTGCCATTCCTTTCAAATGTGGAGTAATGACGGAGCCTATAGGACCACTGTAAGTAGTGTTGTAAGCATGGCCACCGATATTACGGTAAACAGGACAAGCGTTCAGGCAGGCACCACAACGAATACAACTCAATGCGATTCTCTGTTTTTCGTGTTTTAAAACTTCCGATCGTTCATTCTCAATTAACACCAGAAACATCTTTTCCGGCCCGTCATGTTCGCCCTCCTGCCGTGGTCCGGTAATAATAGAATTGTAAACCGTAATTTTCTGACCCGTTCCGTATGATGCAAGCAAAGGCCAAAAAAGATTAAGATCCGTCAATGAAGGGATGATCTTTTCAATACCGACTACCGCAATGTGGATTTTCGGCAACGACATTGACATCAAACCGTTGCCTTCATTTTCAGTAACACAAACGGCTCCAATATCGGCAATTAAAAAATTTCCACCGGTAATTCCCACATCCGCCTGGATAAATTTGGATCGCAATTTTTCTCTTACAAACGCAGTGATATATTCCGGAGAACTTTCGGGTGGGATGTTGAATTTTTCGTGGAAAAGCTGTGCTATATCTTCTTTTGATTTGTGCATTGCAGGAGTTACAATATGATAAGGTTTTTCACCTGCAACCTGAACGATATATTCTCCGAGGTCAGTTTCGAGGCATTCGATTTTATTTTTTTCCAAAGCTTCATTAAGGTCAATCTCCTCTGTGGTCATTGATTTTGATTTAACCACCAGTTTCGCACCTGATTTTTTTATGATCGCTAATATTTCATTTGTTGCTTCCTCTTTATCCACTGCCCAAACGATTTTGCCACCCCTTTTTTCAAAATTCGAAGCAAATTCAATGAGATATTTTTCAAGGTTGTTTATTACCTTGTGCTTAATCGTATAAGCCCGGTCGCGTGCAAGCTCAAGATCGCCGAATTGTTCTTTACCCTTAATGACCGCTGCATTGTACTTTGAGATGTTGTAATTGACTTTATTCCGGTGTTCCAGGTCAAAAGCTTTCTTCTCCGAATCCTTTAAAAACTTATCGTAAATTTCATGCATTTGTATCTGTTTTTATTATTCAGAAAGAGGAATTTTGTTGATTCTATTCAAGTGTCTGCCGCCATCAAAATCGGTGTTTAAGAAAGTCCTTACCATTTCAAAAGCATTTTTTTCATCTGTAAACCTTCCGGGAAGCGCAATAATATTAGCATTGTTATGTTGCCGCATTAATTTTGCCTGTTTGATATTCCATCCCAAACCTGCCCTTACTTTAGGATACTTATTGGCCGTCATCGCTGCTCCCTGGCCACTTCCGCAAATAATTATACCAAATGGATTCTTTTCTTCATTAATAAGCTTTGCCACCGGGTGAACAAAATCAGGGTAATCCACACTAACCTCTGTAAAAGTACCAAGGTCAAGAAATTGATATCCTTCGGCAGATAAATTCTTTATTAATGTTTTTTTTAATTCGAATCCGGCATGGTCTGAACCTATCGGTATTACTATGTTTTTATCAAACATGTTGAAAAATATTTCTAACAAAATTAATGAATAATAACATATATGGTTATAAATTAAAGGTTTATTCGGGTAACTTACTACCAGATAATTTGTATATGGTTAAAAATCAAATTCTTATTTTTTCAACTTTGAATTGTTTATATCTGTGTAATTTTGTTACAATCTTTTAATAAAGTTATAATTCATTAACAATTTTGTTTTACTGTAAAATTGAGTCAGCAGTTATGAATAATTTTTACCATTTGTCTACCGGTAATGAACAAGTTTTTTTCATCAGATCAATAACTTTTTATAAACTTATTTACATTTTAACAAATTGTTGAAAAACATGTAAACTATTCTTGTACAATACTAAATTATGTTAGCAGGGTGTTAATATTAAATGAAAAATGAAAATGTCAATAAACACTACTTTTTATTTTCAACACTTCTAACAGGCTTATTAATAATATATAAAAATTAAAAACAATTTAATAAATATAAAATACAATGTTTAAGGAAACGGATACTATCATTGACCATGATCATGAACTGAAGGAAAGAATAGTATCTTTGAAAAAAGAAAAAAACGCAATTCTTCTTGCTCATTACTATCAGGTTCCGGAAATTCAGGATATTGCGGACTTTGTTGGGGATAGTCTGGGTTTATCCCAAAAAGCGGCCGGTGCCAGTGCTGATATCATCATTTTTGCCGGAGTTCATTTTATGGCGGAAACGGCCAAGATTTTAAATCCGACAACCAAAGTAGTGCTTCCGGATTTAAATGCAGGCTGTTCTCTGGCTGATTCATGCCCAAAGGATAAATTTGCTGCTTTTAAGGCCAGATATGCCGATCATATTGTGATTTCTTATATCAATTGTTCAGCCGATATAAAGACAATATCGGATGTTATTTGCACATCAGGCAATGCCGTTCAGATAGTGGAATCATATCCTATAGAACAGAAAATTATTTTTGCACCGGATAAGAACCTGGGAGGCTACATTAACCGTATTACAGGAAGAAATATGGTTTTGTGGGACGGTGTCTGCGAAGTCCATGATATTCTCTCTACAGAAGCAATAATTGATCTTAAAATTAAAAATCCTGAAGCTCTTTTAATTGCTCATCCTGAATGTAAGGCGGTTGTACTTGAATTAGCTGATTTTGTTGGTTCCACCAATGCTATGCTGAAGTTTACAATGATTAATAACTCTAAAAAGTATATTGTTGCTACCGAAACAGGAATACTTCATCAAATGAAAAAGAATTCACCTGAAAAGGAATTTTTGATAGTACCGACAGATAAAACCTGTTCCTGTAACGATTGCCCTTATATGAAACTGAATACACTGGAAAAATTATATTTGTGTATAAAAAATGAGAAACCGGAAATAAAACTGCCTGATGAAGTTATAGCAAAAGCAAAAAAACCGATATTAAAAATGCTTGAAATTTCGAAAAAAATGAACCTGATAAAATAATGAAAAAATCGACTCTGTTATTATTTTTTGTTACCTTAATATTTTCCACGCATGCCCAGGAGAATAATAATCCAGATGGTTATCAAAAGTTTTATTATGAAAGCGGCGTGCTATCCAGTGAGGGTTATATGAAAAATGGACAGCCGGATAGTTATTGGAAAACTTACCATGAAAACGGGATAATAAAATCGGAAGGTAACCGCCGCAATTTCAGACTCGACAGCACCTGGGTTTTTTATGACGATTCAGGCAAAGTTGTCCTGAAAATTAATTATCTTGACGGAAAAAAGAATGGAATAAGAACAACTTATCAGGAAGATGAAATCGTTGAAGAAAACTTTATTGACGATGTTAAACAGGGATATACTTATTATTACTATCCCAGTAGTAAACTCTGGAAAGAAATGAATTTTATTGATGGCCTCGAAGAAGGCACCGGAAAAGAATATACTGATAGCGATGGCCGGGTGGTTAAACTTGTTCATTATAAAAAAGGTTATACAACGGATATTGAGTACATCAACAAAATTGATAAAGCCAATATGAAACAGGGCAAATGGAAATATTTTTACCCGAATGGCAATATCAGTCTTGAAGGTGAATATAAAAACGATCTTAAACACGGATATTTCAAGGAATTTTCTGAAAACGGTGACCTGGTCTCGACTTCCAAATACATTGATGGAATTCTGCAGGAGGAGGTGGCTGAACTTGCCAAACTCGATATCAAAACTGAATATTACCCTAATGGAAGGCCCAAAATAGTCGCGAGCTTTAAGGACGACATACCCGAGGGAGTGAGAAGAGAATACTCACCGGATGGAAAAATTGTTGACGGCTATGTTTTCAAAAACGGTAATCTTATCGGAGAAGGTATTACCGATGAAGAAGGTACCAGGGACGGAGCATGGAAGGAATATTTTCCGAACGGTGCTCTGAGATCTGAGGGCATTTACAATAAAGGAAAGCGAGTAGGTGAATGGAAATTCTATCATCCCAACGGACAATTAGAACAGTCAGGTTCTTATAACAACGATGGAAAGGAAGAAGGAATATGGATGTGGTATTTTGCGACAGGAACTGTACAGCGCGAGGAAACCTATTTGAATGGTAAAATTGATGGTTTGAGTTCGGAGTATGATGAAGCCGGCGTTGTCGTTGCACAGGGTGAATACATTGAGGATTATCGCGAAGGTAAATGGAAATTGAATTATGGCGATCATTTATCTGAGGAGGATTATTTCAACGGAATGTTAAACGGGATCAGCAAAAACTATTATCCTGACGGATTGCTGAGCTTTGAAGGGAAATTCATAGAAGATACCCCGAACGGGCATCATATCTGGTACTGGCCGAACGGTAATAAAAGGACAGAGGGAGATTATGTGATGGGTTTGAAGAATGGTGAATGGTTAAAGTACAACTTTGATGGCTCCCCCTTTATAAGTATTTTTTATGAGAACGGAGTTGAAAAAAAATATGACGGTATCAGGGTAAGAATATATGATGAAGAAATTACCGGAGCCAGCAATGAGGATGGCCTTGAATAATTAATTTTCAGTGAAAGGAACCACCTGCATTACAGGACTCACCAAATAAATTCGGTTTGTATCGAGCCTAAGGCATTTATATCTTTTTTTCAGTTTTTCAAGTTTTGTGAAAATAACACCATTATATATGCTGAACTTGCTGTTTTCAGGAATATCGTCAAGCGTAATAAGTGTCTTGCCTTTATCATATTCTCTTAGTTTTTTCAGGAGTTTAGTATTGACGACTGATGAAGTGGGATTTTTCATGAACTGAATGACTACTTCAAGAATGTCGAAAGGAAAAATTTCCTGAACCAGATAGGGTTTCATAAGTTCCCTGAAAAAAGTTTTCCATTCCTTGCCATGAGGCCTTACCTTTCGCTGATGAATATTCCAGTTTTTTAAATGAGCAAATTCATGGATCAGGGTGATCAGAAAGTGATATTTGTTCAGGTCGTGATTAACAGAAATCCTGTGATACTTTTTATTTACGGGAGGGCGGTAATCGCCCAATTTTGTTGATCTGCTTTTTGTAATCCTGAGCTGAACATTGGAATCTTCCAGCAATTTAAGCACAAGCTGAACAGCCTTTTCGGGTAAAAATTCGGATAAAATTTCTCTATTTGTCTTCATTCCATTGTGCATGGGCTTGCTGTTTTTCCTCTGTTTGGCTGAATTCCGGGCAATCCTGACACTTCTTTTTCATTTTCCGGTTGGCAGAACAAGCTTCAAACACAGTCAAAGCAAGGATAATGAAGGTTAAAAGGAAAAATATTTTTTTAATGGGCATTTTTTAGCGCTTTAAAAAGTGCTCAAAAATATTAAAAAAGCCGAAATCATAATTTGTATTAATTTAGCAGGAGTTTAATCAATTATTCATGATAAGTCGTTTTGGCTCTTATTTGTTCTTGATGTTAAAAGTGTTTCGTAAGCCTGATAAATGGCAGGTTTATAAAAAGCAGCTTATCCTTGAAATTTATCATCTTGGAATTGAGTCCCTTGGTATTACGGCCATCATTTCGGTTTTCATGGGTGCAGTAGTGGCCATTCAAACAGCCTATAATATTGACAGTCCTCTTATTCCATTGAAAATGGTAGGCTTCACAGTCCGTCAGTCGGTTATTCTCGAGTTTTCTCCTACCATCATTAGTCTTATCCTTGCTGGCAAAGTTGGATCGCGCATTGCTTCCGAAATAGGTACAATGCGCGTGACAGAGCAAATAGATGCGCTTGAGATCATGGGGATAAATCCTCCGAATTACCTTATTTTTCCCAAAATAACCGCAGCCATGCTGATCAACCCGGTTCTTATTATTCTGAGTATGGGCTTTGGTTTGGTTGGTGGTTACTTTGTGGCTGCAACTACCCAGCTTTTTACCACACAGGATTACCTCGAAGGAATTCGCGGTTGGTTCGAAGGCTTTACAATAGTTTATGCTCTCATTAAAACCATTGTATTTGCATTTATCATCACCAGTATTTCGGGTTTTGAAGGATTTAATGTGAAAGGCGGAGCCATCGAAGTAGGAGCTGCAAGTACCAGGGCTGTTGTTTGGAGCAGCATCATGATCATTTTATTCAATCTGATACTAACCCAGTTACTGCTGTCATGATCGAGGGCAAAAACATATTCAAATCATTTGGCGATCACCTGGTATTGAAGGACATCAGCATAAAATTTGAAAAGGGAAAAACCAATCTTATTATCGGACAAAGCGGTTCGGGAAAGACAGTTCTTATGAAGTGCCTGATCGGCTTGTATGAAGCAGATAAAGGACAAATATTATTCGATGACAGAAATTTTTCGGAAATGTCGTTCACTGAAAGAAAAGGCATCCGCAAAGAACTCGGTATGCTGTTTCAGGGAGGGGCCCTCTTTGATTCGATGACTGTGGAAGATAACGTAATGTTTCCGCTGACTATGTTTACTGATCAATCAAAAGATGAAAAAATAGAAAGAGTAAATTTCTGCCTGAAATGGGTAAACCTTGAAAACGCAAATAAACTATTCCCTTCCGAATTAAGCGGCGGGATGATAAAGCGTGTAGCCATTGCCCGCGCCATTTCAATGAATCCGCAGTATCTGTTTTGCGATGAACCGAATTCAGGGCTCGATCCTCAAACAGCAGGTGTAATTGACGAACTTATACAACGGCTTACCGAAGAATTTAATATGACCACAGTAGTCAACACGCATGATATGAATTCGGTAATTAAAATTGGCGATACGATATCATTCATATATAAAGGTGAGCTTTGGTGGGTGGGAGATAAAAACCAGGTATTGTCGTCGGATAATCAGGAACTAAATGATTTCGTATTTGCCACCGAGTTAACCAAACGGCTGAAAAAGTAGATTTAAAGCTATGAGTAAGAACCTGTTTAATCAAACCATTTAACAATGAATTTTCTCGATATTATTATTCTTGTTCCTGTAGTATGGTTTGTCTGGCAGGGTTTTAGACGAGGGCTTATCATCGAGCTGGCTACACTGGCCGCTCTTGTATTGGGAATTTATGCTGCTATTTATTTCTCAGGTATTGCCGCTAACTACTTAGAAGAGAATTTCACACTGTCAACTGAAAGCGCCACCAATCTTTCTTATATCCTAACGTTTCTTTTGGTTTTCATCATTGTTTTTATCATAGGGAAAGTACTTGAGAAGGTAGTGGATGTAATTGCTCTTGGCTTACTGAACAAGATTGTAGGAGCGGTCTTTGGAGCGGCGAAAGCAGTAATTTTAGTAAGTATTTTTCTGGCGATAATAAATCATTATAACGGGAAACTGATTTCAGAGGAAAAGAAAAACGGATCATTTTTCTATGGGTACATAGCGCCGGTGGCTCTGTTTATCTGGCAGGGGTTTGAAGATTTTGATTTCAACGATTATAAATTTAATAAGCCAGCCGATAATAAAGGCGAAGCGAAAATCTGACACTTATTATAGATGAAACAGAAAACCGAAAGAAGAATTAAAGCAGGATTAATTGTAGTGTTGATATTATTCGGTTTGTTGTGCTCAAAAGAGACTAATGCCCAGGAAAACCAAATACCAAAAAGACCGATAGAAATAAAAAAGGCACAACTCACCCTCGATATGGAACCTTTATTCGGCGCCGGATTTACGAGTGCATGGAAATTAAATCATTTTACTTCTGCAGGTATTGGATTTCATTTTGTCGGAATAAAGTACATTTTGAGTAACGGTTCTTTTAAATATGGAAATTTTTTCATTGAACTAGCAAAATTCACAGTGTTTTGGAGATATTATCTAAGCCCGGGGACATATTTTAAAACGGGTCCGTTTTTATCTGGCGGTAAATTTTCGGATAATGAAACTAAAAACAGCAATGTTATTGCCGGAAATTCTGCCAGCATCTATACCGGATTTAAGAAATTAAAATTCGGGATTAATATTCAGGTTGGAAGTGTATTTCGAACCTATAACAGCGAACAAAAAACTCAATTTGTTATGGGTTATCTTTCTCCGGTGATACAGTTGTATTTTTAGATGGGTTGAATGAATAAGATGATTCAAACGTATATTGAAACTTGCTTTTATTTTTAAAATTTCCGGTTATGATAGTCATGAAAAAATTGAAAGTATTATGTACAGCGGTTTTAGCATTAGCAATTTATCAATGTTATGCAGACGGATCTCCAATTAAATTTGGTAAAGTTAGTGAGTCAGAACTTAAAATGCCGGTTTATGATCAGGATTCTTCGGCTCATGCAGCTATATTGTGCGATTATGGTGAAACCTGGTTTGAGTACGACCGCTCCGGCGAAAAAGGCTTCCAGGTTTATTTTAAAAGAATTGTCAGAATTAAGGTTTTTGATGAGCAAGGTGTAAATTCCGGAGATTTTAAAATTATTTTATATCAGAGTAGTAGTTCTGACCGGGAAATGCTAATTGCAACAGAAGGAATAACCTTTAATCTTGAAAATGATAAAATAGTAAAAACAAAACTTGAAAATAAGAGCATAATGGAAAAGGAAGAGGACAAATACCATATAGCTTCAATTTTTGCTATGCCAAATGTTAGGCAGGGTTCTGTTATGGATATTACATATACCATTAAATCGGATTTTTTATTCAATATTCAATCCTGGAATTTTCAGTACATGATCCCTGTAAAATGGAGTGAGTATTATGTAAAAATACCGGAATATTTTCTTTATAAACATACCTTACTTGGATATAATTCGCTGGCAATTAATGAAAACTCAACACAAATGGGCAGTATCACTTTCGTTAGTTCGGAGAGATCAGGTGGGATGGTTACCAAGACTACTTATAATAATGAAAACATTACATATAAAGATTATTGTTACAGGCTGGCCATGAAAGATATACCTGCTTTCAAGGAAGAAGCATTTCTAACGACCTCCTCAAACTACAGAAGTATATATTCGTTTGAGCTGAAAAGTACAAAAAGCATTGATAATGTTTATAAGGATTACACAAATTCCTGGGAGAAAATAAATGAATTATTGCTTGATGATGAAAACTTTGGAAAAAGGATAAAAAACTCCGGCTTTATTCGCGATGATATTGAAGCATTAATTGCCGGAATACAGGACACTACAGAAAAAGTAATCACTATATATGAGTTTCTGAAGGACAAAATGAGGTGGAATCTTACCAATTCCCTGACTTCTGAAGACTTAAAGAAACCATATAATGAAGGCAGCGGCACTTCGGCCGATATTAATCTGTTACTGGTCAAAGCGCTTAGGGAAGCAGGAATTGAAGCGCAGCCGGTGGCATTGAGTACGCGAAAAAACGGAATGATTAATCCCGCTCATCCATCTCTTTCTGACTTTAATTATGTAATTGCTTTAGTGAAAACAAATGGAAAAAACATGCTTCTTGATGCGACCGAGCCGGACACTCCTGCCGGTCTTTTGCCCGAAAGGTGCCTGAATGAAAAAGGCCGGATTATCTGCGAAAAAAATGCCGATTGGGTAAGTCTGATTCCTGAAGGCTCAGATAAACGTTCATCTTTATATTCTCTTGCCCTGTCTCCGGATGGCAACATTGCAGGGAAAGTTACCCACAAACGTGAATTATACAATGCTCTGAGTTACAGAAAGGAAATTCACAACGCTTCATCCATCGAAGACTTTTATAAAGAGCAGGAAAAAGAAACAGAAGGTTTAACATACCAGTCTAAAAAAATGACAGCTTTAGATAGTATATATGATCCAGTTGGTGAAGAAATAGAATTAAGTTTTTCGGAGGGAACCGATATGAGCGGAGACCTTATTATTCTGAATCCCTTGCTTTTTGAAAATACAAGTGAAAATCCTTTTAAACTGAAGGAGAGAAATTATCCCGTTGAGTTCCCATACCCCATAAATGAATTGCTGATTTTTACTTATGAGCTACCTCCCGGATTTACTGCTGAAGAGCTTCCAAAACCCGCAATGGTAACGCTTCCTTCTAATGCGGGGAAGTTCGTATATAATGTTACTTTGAATGGAAATACACTTATGATCACAAGCACAATTCAAATCAAAAAGACAATGTTTATTCCGGATGAATATGAAAATCTGAAGGAATTCTTTAACCTTATCATTTCCAAACAGTCAGAGCAAATTATTATCCGAAAGGCCTGAATATGCAGTTTCCGAGATATTTGAAAGGATGTTTATTTGGACTCTCCATTTTCGCCATATCACATGGTCACGGGCAGAAATTTTCATGGACTTCAATTTCTGACAGTATTAAAAATAATGCTGATGCTGTGGTAAGGCTTGAAGAAAATATTCTGAATGTCAAATCAGCTTCATCAGCCACTTTTAATGTTCACAGAGTTGTTACGGTTCTTAATAAGAAAGGAGAAAAATCGGCGCAGTTCACAATTTTATATGATAAATTTATAATGCCATCTTCAATCAAAATTACAATATATGATGCTGCAGGTATTGTTACCAAAAAAGTGAAGGAATCTGAAATCGGAGATTACAGCTATGATGCGTCCGCACTGTTTTCTGACAACAGGATAAAAATATTTAAACCCTGTGTTATAAAATATCCATACAGCGTAGAAGTAAATTATGAATTAGAATATAAAGGCTACATCGGTTTGCCGGGATGGAGTCCCGTTGACATTTATAATCTTTCGGTCGAACATTCCTGTTATGCCCTGAATATCGGGACAGATGCGGATATTAAATATAAGGAATTGAATCTAACAGGACAAAATGCTGTAACAGAAGAAAATGGAATAAAAACAATTTTATGGCAACTGGATAATTTTATTGCAATTGATGAAGAGCCGGGATCTCCTTCAATCGAAGAATATACTCCCGGGGTAATTGTTGCAGCAAATCACTTTTTTTATGATGGATATCCGGGCTCCCTTGACTCCTGGGAAAATTACAATAACTGGATTATAAGGCTGAATCAGGATCGGGGAGAATTACCCGAATTGACAATTCAAAAAATTCATGCGCTAACCGATACAATTATTGATCCCTACCAAAAAGCCAAGGTACTTTATGAATATCTTCAGATGCGAATGCGATATATCAGTATTCAGTTGGGAATTGGGGGATTTCAGCCATTCACGGCTGAAACTGTAGATAAGGTTGGCTACGGCGATTGTAAAGCCTTATCCAATTATTATTTGGCTTTGTTAAGAGAAGCCGGTATAACAGCCTTTTATACACTTGCCATTCATCATCCCGCAATACCCGTATTTTACTATGATTTTCCGGCAAACATTTACTTTAATCATGTCATCGTGTGTATTCCCTTTGGTTCTGACACCATTTGGGCAGAATGTACAAATAAATATTTCCCTTTGGGTCACCTGAGTTCTTCCGTTGCGGGACATCCGGCTTTGATTGTGACACCTGAAGGAGGAAAAATTGTAGCAACGCCAAAATCACCCGGCGAAAGAAATATACTTTCAAGAAAGAGTGAAATTAGTTTAAACGAAGATGGTAAGGGTAATATAATACTGGAAACTATCTATTCGGGACTTCAGCTATATGAAGGGTTTGGGATTTGTGTTCAAAGTATTGAAGACCAGCGCAAAAACCTGTATGAAGATTTAAACTTTATTGATTTTAATATTGAAAGCCACCGGTATTTTTACCAGAAAAGTGAAAATCCGTTTGTCAGGCTTAATGCGGTTATAAGCTGCAACCGGCTGGCAACATTATCCGGACATAGAATGTTTATTCCTGTTAATCCGCTTTCTGATGAGATAGATATTCCCGAAAAGGTTGAAAATCGAAAAACTTCGTTCATCATTGATTTTCCTTATATGGATATTGATTCCATTGAAATGTTGTTGCCTCAGAATTATGCTATTGAGTCATTACCGCGCAATTCAAAAATTGAAAGTGAATTTGGAACTTATGAACTTTCAGTTAATATAAGTGAAGGAAAAATAATCATTGTTAGTCAAATGAAAATGAATTCGGGTGTCTTTGTTTCGTCTGAATATGACCGTTACAGATCTTTTTTATCTGATATTAATAAGGGCGAAAATCAAAAAATAATTTTTAAAAAAATAACCACAACAAATTAAATATTGTTTGTAGCAAGAGAAAAATCAGTCACGGAACTTTTGAAAAGGGAATGGAATTGAATGATATTTTTGATTTTCTCCTTCAGTAATGCTTATGATCATTGAAGCGAAAGCTGAGTCATTTGCTCGGATTTAACCTGCATGGCTTCCTCCATAGTAAGGTAGTATTTACGGGCTATTTCTTTTGTTTCACTTAACAAAATGCTGTCATTCATAATGGCTGTTTTCGCTTCTGAAATCTTTAAATAGTTGTCATACGCTAACTTATAATTGGTTTGTAATTGATAAACCGCATCCTGATGTACCAATTCATCGAGGGATAACTTATTTTCCTCAGCTTTCGACCGTAGTGAATTCAGCCAATTATTATTTTGTCTGATACTACTTTCTATGTAAGCGGGCCCTTTCAGAGTAAGAAGGTCATTAATATTGCTTTGGGAATATAAGTATTCGGCGTCAAGCTCAAGCATTTCTCCTAGGGTCAAATTCCTGTCTTTTGCTTTTTGAATATCCGAATCAAGCCATTCGCTATAACCCAGAATTGCACATTTTTTATTATGAACGATATCAAGCCTGGAAACAGGACCATATAAGGCATAAGCCTCTTCGATAAAATTCCATCCTAATTTATGAAGAAAGCGTTCGGTCACCATTAAGAAAATAACATCCTGTTTTTCAATATATGCTTTGAGATCGAGATCTTTTACCCAGGTGGGTTTATAATAACTTTCAGGATAAGCTTGGGCATAAAAATACCAGAAGGCTTCATTAGTAAATAAATATTTTGGAATCCGGGTATTAAAAATATTCCAGTAATAGCTGTCACCTATTACAAGCACACTGGGTTTCTCTTTAGCAGGATTTTCTTCAAAACGATAGACAGGATAGGCCAAAACTTCATTTGTCTGGAGTCCGCAGAGCAGGTTAAGAGTAACTCCGATATCGAAGTCGACTGATCTTGGAATGGATTCAACTTCGATACTGTCAATGTAAACGTCATTCATATCTATATTTCGGAGTGCCTCAATATAATTCAACATTGAGTCGGCAATAAACGACATGCCATAAGTACTCCAGTGAATCCCATATCGTGGATATAACGGGTAAGGAGTATTGTTTTTCAGCGATTGATAATAAGTATTGAAGTTAATATATTTTAGAGCATATTCATCGGCTTTAGAGGTAAAATACTTATAATTGGTTGTGCCACTACTATCATTAAAATAATGTTCCGGAATATATTCCGGATAAAAAGAAGATTTCGCAGGTTCGAAAATCAAAATCAGGTCAATGTTCCTTTCTGATTTCAGGTATTCCTGTAAAAATTTCAGCTTTCTGATCTTATAATCAATTATTTTCTCTCCTATGAAATCACCGCCGGTAAATGCGCGTATATAATCGTATTCGAACATTTGATCCTGTTTACCTACAACCACTCCTTCGGCATGAACAGTACGGAACAAACTGAAGTCAATTTGGTTGATCAATCGGACAAGGAAATTCCGGAAGCCGATATGTTCTTCGATGTATATATCTGATTTTGTCTGGAAATCCCCGTCCATCCACGACTTTAAACTGAAACCGGGTTTTTCAGCCTGAACAAAATTTCCATTAAGGTCCTTAATCCTGATAAGTGGTAATTCTTTCTGAATTGCCGGCAGGACCAATAAGAGAATAAGAAACCAAAACAATATATTTTTATAAGTCTTCAAGTCTTTATTATACTTTTACTTTTTCTTCCACGCGGTTGTGCAAATAATAATTCCAGTTGCTGCCAATTTTATCCAGACAATGTTCTAATGCTTTGTCCAGTGGGGTTGGATTAAATTCAAGGTCCGCCTTCAACGGGTGATTATCAAGTTTTGAATCCTGCAGCACACCTTTGACATGTTCAGCCGTGAATAATGGAACCTTTTGAGATAATTGAAAAAACCAGCCTAACCACCTTGCAAAAAAAACAGGTATTGAAATAAGTACCTTTTTTCTTTTTTTGATTTTTAAAATCAGTCTGACAAAATCTTTAAACGACAAGATAGTATCTCCAGCAATTTCATAAGTTTTACGAAATGTTCCTGACGTTTCCATTGATTTTACAATCATTTTTGCAAAATCCTCAACAAAAACAGGGTGCTGAGTTTGCTTTCCTGATCCGATGATAGGAACAACGAAAGGTAAGCGGAACACGTTTTTCAGCACCCGGTTTAATCCAAGACTTTCAGGACCTAAAATCATAGCCGGAATGAATACGGTATAATCCAATTCGGAAGATGTTAAAAACTCCTGACCTTTTAATTTGGTGATCCCATAGGGCCCCTTAATTTTCTTCAAAACCACAACACTGCTTATCTGGATAACCCGGTTCACTTTAATTAATCGTGCAAATTCCATGATATTTTTTACACCATCAGCATTTACTGCATAATTATTTGCATAAATTGAGTTGCCAAGCAATGCCGCGAGATTGATGACGGCAATTATGTTTTTTGAACCGGAATATTGTAATAATTCAGGATTTTGCTCTAATGATTTACTCAAATCATACTGAAAATATCGAATGTGATCATTATCAATCAGGCGTGAAGCAAAATGATGGTATTTCAAGCCGATCACTGAATATCCTTCCAATAACAGTTTCCGGCAAACATAATAGCCTAAATAGCCATTAGATCCGGTAACAATAACATATTTATCCATGCTTTTCAATTTCTTCAGAAATTTTCAACTGCCTCTTTTTACTGATTTGTAAGAATATCTGCCCTAAAAGAAGTGAAATTAATCCACCCCCAACCTGTGCAACTGCAAATATCAGCCCTGAAAGCGCAAGCACCTGGTTTTGAGGATAGGTATTGAAAATATATAAAAAGGTCATTTCCCTGGTTCCTAAACCCATCACCGTTACCGGAAGCATATTCAATAATCCTGAAACAGCGACACCTCCGCTTGTGGTTAACAATGAGATATCTAGATGCAAGGCATAATTAGCGACAATATAACAACTCATAAAATAAAAGACATTGCTTATCACCGACAGGCATATTATATAGATCACATTTGAAGTTTGCCGATGAATAAAAGTTTCCGAAAAATTCGTTATAAACCGGTCGAGCAATTGATTAATTTTTTTTGAACTGACTAATAAAATTCCGACCATGAAAACCAACAATCCAATTATAATTGTTATAATCCCCGCCGTTTGACTCAGATTAACCATATTACCGGCATACAGCGCTATACCGGCAATGAGTACAAAAAAACCTACATCCACTCCACGTTCGGCACCAACTCTGATTGCAGAAGCAATCACCTGTTCGCGCTTGTTTTGGTATCCTGCTTTCATAAGCTCTCCGAACCGGCCGGGTGTAATGACGCCAATGGCATAACTTTCAAAAAATTCACCAAAGCTTTGGATTTTATTTTGTGATTGAGTGGACGTATTGAGTAAGTGCCATCTCATTCCTTTTATCAGAAGTAATAGGACTTGAAACAGCAAGGCAAACAATAAGAACAAAGCATTGGCATTAGCGATTTCAAACCAAATACTCTTAAAATCTACCCGGGAAATAATGAGGATAAATAAAATAATCCCAGCAAGCCTCAGTAATTTAAACCAGGGAAATCGTTTTTTCCGATCTTTTTTTTCTTCCAAGCTTATTGTGGCCATAAGGTCAGGTTAATTGATTTCTTTTAATGTTATGAGTTGATTTTTTCCAAAACATCCTGACTTTTTCAAAGATGCTGCCAATAAAAGCTGGCGGAATCTTTTCCACAATTAAACGGGCAGGGGCAGTTCCCAACAAAAGAAACAGAGCTCCAATGAAAAATTCCATGAGATAACGACTAAATGAAAATTTATTAATCGAATAACCATAATCCGGATTATCCTTTCCAAGCCATTTCCTAAATTTCATCCTGATAAAAGTTCCTCTTTTTTTAAGGTCGTAACCATGTGAATGCATTTCAATAGCTTGATCCAGTGCTATCTCCTTTAACGAAAGCAATCCCTCGCTTTTCATTTTGTCAATAATTTCCTGTCCTTTGGCTGAGCGGGTGATTACCATTGAAAAACCTTTACCTCTTTCCTCATAAACAGGTGCCCAGGCATCTCCTCCTGAAATATCGGTAAATTCATTGCTTAGGTCGGTGCAAAGCAGGCTGTTTTTGAGAATGTGAAATGGGATAAGATAATTTGCATGAAACTTGGGTAACTGAATTATTCGGCCGTCTTTCATCTCTGCACGCATATAGCCTGGCCATTCGCCATACCGAAAGTAAAGTTTTGCTACCTGGTGATAATCCCTGATTTTATGAGATCGTAAAAAACTGACTACTGATGAAAAATGAAGGGTATTACCATAAAAAGGGCCAAATATATATTTGATGTTTATTACCGAAGGATCATTTATTTCCTGGAGCTTACGGATGGATTGTACCTGGCCGGGCAGCCCGACATAAGCCAGTTTACCAGTAAATCTCATGATTTCCGGTAAAATTTCATTCACAGAACTGATGGTATATTTACTTTGAGCTGAAATTAATATCTCTTCCTTTGAGGTGGCTATAAATGGTTCGTTCATCCACGGTTCGGCCTCTGACATTTTAAGCACAACAGCACCGTCAATCCATTTATTTTCAAGTAACCAAATCAATACTGAAGAAATAATTCCCCCGCTTGCAGAATTTCTTCTGATAACATCATCCGTACAATTACCAATGTAAATTTTTTGAAAAGCTCCTGTATATCGGTGAAATCCGGGAGTTTCCCTGAACAATGTCTTAGAATAAACAGGAAAATTAAATTCCTTGCCCGAACATGAATGCCACAATTTACCAGCTAAATCATCATCTATTTTTCTTTTCTGAACAGGAACATACTTTCCGGTTTTATCCTCAAAAACAATGGCGCCATCCGATAATCCCACACAACTTCCACACCTGTTGCATAAGTTTGAATTCATTACTTTATTTAAGTTTTCAATACTTTTCACAAACATAAAATTGACGGATACCCATTTCAGAAATAAAAGTATTTTGGGAAGCACGAATTACCTTTTCACCGAAATTTTGTAAAAAAGAAGGACCAACAGGAATCAGTAGTGTGCCTTTATGAGTTATTAATTTCCATCCTGTTTTTAATAGCATCGCCATTACCTCAGATGATCGTAAGAACCTGTGAGGCCCCTCTCCATGACCTCCGAATAAAAATGTATAAATTTTATATGGTATTTCAGAAGTTAAAGGAGGACAACTAAGAACCATACGGGCATCATGAGTAGAAACTCTATAAAGTTCTGACAAAAATCCGATTGGATCCGAAACATGTTCAAGCGTCTCCAGTGTTAATATGCGATTAAATTCATGGTCGTTAAAAGGTAGTTCAGAGTATCTGGAAATTTTGACCTGTTTGGCATTTGGCCTTAATTCGGCAGCAACTTTTATTAGTTGCTGAGAAATTTCTGCGTTGATAACTTTTACATCCGGCATTACAGACTTTATATAATCATCCGCTTCGCAATCACGGCTTGAAATATTAAGCAGACTGATCTTTTCATTTAAAGCGAGCAACTCTATACTTTCCTTAAAGCGTTGATCATGGCTGGCTTTAACTTTATTATTTTCACGAATATAGATATCAGCGACGTTGTCCCAATGGTTTTCAACATTAAAATCGTCCCACTGATTTTTATGATTATTTGCCGAATATTCTTTCATGAAAATTGCAAAAGTTTGCCAAAAATAGAAAAGTTTGCATTTGTATGTTGAATATATAGGTTTCTGTGAGTAAATTAGCCAACTTAATTATCAGGATTTATTTTTTAGGATTATGAAAGATTAAGGCATTATGAAAAACAGGTTCTCTCTTTTTGTACTCATTATCATTTCGTGCGTTATCACAATATTGGTAACAATATATCCCCAGTACATATTCGCCTACGACAACTTCGGATTTTATATGCATCTTCCAAATATTTTCATTTACCATGATGTTACGTTAAGGGATCTCTCGTTAATCAGACATATCAATGAACAGTATCAACTTACACCATCCTTATATCAGCTTGAACTTCTTGAAAACGGAAATACAGTTAACCGCTTTATGATTGGCATAGCTATCCTTATGGCGCCCTTTTTCTTTACTGGTCACCTGATCGCTCTGATTTTTGATTTTCCTGCCAATGGATATTCAGGACCCTATCTTTGGGCTATATTAATCACCGGCATTTTTTATGCAATACTTGCATTTTTTATGATACGGAAAATCCTGCTGAATTTCTTTAACGATAAAATCACAGCTTTAACATTAGCTGTTTTTTTCTTCGGAACTAACATTTTTATGTTTACTTCTCTCGGAAATCCCATACCACATGTTTATATTCTTACCATTTACACTTTTCTTATATATTTTACGATCTTGTGGCATAAAACTCCTAAAATAAAATATGCCGCCGTAATAGGTTTTACAGCCGGTTTAATAATTATTTCGAGGCCAAGCGAAATCATCTGCCTGATCATCCCGATGCTTTGGGGTATATACGATAAAAAGAGCATAGGTGAGAAAATGAAATTGCTGATAAATAATTGGAAACATCTGGTTGTCGTTGTATTATTCATGTTTATTGCTGGCTTACCACAGATAACATACTGGCTTTGGGTGGTCCACCAGCCTGTTTATTTCCCTTATAATGACCCACAATCAGGTCTAAACCTTCTTGCACCCAGGTTTATCTGGGTACTGTTCAGTTACAGGAAAGGCTGGTTGGTTTATTCACCACTGATGGTACTTTCGCTCCTTGGTCTTATCATTTTATATAAAAAACAAAGACAAATCTTTTATTCGATCCTGATCTATGGTGTAGTCAATTTATACCTTATAGCATCATTTTCAAGTCTTGTAAGTTATGGATTCAGAGCTTTTGTACAATCTTATGCTGTATTAATCCTACCATTTGGGTACACCTTAGAGTATTTATACAAACAAAAGCTATGGATCCGGATAACATTAGCAGTAGTTTTGTTTGGATTTTTTTATGTTAACATTTTCCAGGCCTGGCAATTGAGGATGGGAATAATTGATGGTTCCAGAACAACCTGTGCATATTATTGGAAAGTTTTTCTTAAACGAAATATTGATCTGAATGATCTCAACTTACTTTTGGTTAATAGATTTTTTAATGGTGATGAACAGCTAAACGATGAAAGCAAATACAATAAAAGAATTCTTTATGATCAAACTTTTGAAACCAGATTAATAGGTTTGGAAAAATATTACGATTCGACTCATTGCTCCTCAGGTAAATTTTCACTTCGAATGGATTCATCATTTATTTATTCCCCGGGATTGGTTATGCCCTATAACCAAATTACCTCTGACTATTATGCCTGGATAAGAGCCAGTGTAAAAGTTTTTCCAATTTATCCACTTGAGGAATGTCGTACAGAATTGGTTATCGCATTTGAATACAAACGGAAGAAATATAAATACCGGGCAATGGGAATAACAAATAAAAAAATTAATGTAATACCGAATCAATGGAATACTATTAAAATTGATTATCTCACACCGGAAGTGCGGTCAGTTAACGACACTCTAAGAGTTTTTGCCTGGTACAGAGGGAAAAAGCCAATTTATATTGACGACCTTCGTGTCGAGGCTTTTACACTGGATTAATTCTATTTGAAAAAACACCATTTCCCTCAAATTATCTTTTCCTGTTGAGTATGGATATCTGGTCGGAAATCAGTCCGATAAAAAATAAAAACATACCCAGAGTGGTAAGAATGACAGCACTATTCGAAAAACGTGAGGCTATTATATAGCCGTAAATTCCAAATGTAAGACCGATAATTGTAAAAATGATACTTGCCGGGAAAAACACTTTCAGAGGATTGAACAACATAATTATTCTGAAAACAAGAAGCAAAGTCTTGGAACCATCTTTAACAAGTTTTACATTGCTTTTCCGGCCCTGCCGCTCTTCAACAACGATTGGAAATGTACCGATTGAATAACCTTCTTTAAGAAAAGCCAGGGTAGAAGTGGTAGAAAAAGAGAATCCATTTGGCATTAAGTGCAGCATTTCTATGATAATTTCTTTTTTAAATCCTCTGAAACCCGAATTATAATCCGGAAGTTTCTGTTCAACCATGTATTCACCTATAAACCTAATAAGCCTTTTTCCCTTTTGTCTTCGTTTCACCTGAAAAGAATCGGAAGTGCGTTCGCCGATTACCATATCATATTCTTCAAGCATATCAACAATGGTTTGAACATATTTGGGATCATGCTGCCCATCACTGTCAAAAATGACAATATAATCACCAGTTGCTCTCCTGATACCGGTTTTCAATGCTGCCCCGTACCCTTTGTTAATACTATGCCTTACAAGCTTTACCGGAAATTTTTTTACTATTTCAGCAGTATTGTCTGTTGATCCGTCGTCAATTAAAAGCACTTCATATTTTTCCTGATATCCCTGTTTGATAATGCCTTCCAAAGCTGTTTGTAAACCCGTCTCTTCATTAAATGCAGGAATAACAATAGTGACTTTTTTATTAAGTAGCATCAGAATTATTTTTTGGATCGCTTCAGGCAAAAATAGTAAAACTAAATTGTCCGGTATATTTGATTTTTTCGCGAAGCATTAAAACAGCAGTTTAAATAAAATTTTGAACATCAAAAGGATAATAAAGATTCAAAACTCATCCTCACTCCCTGTTTTTTTCAATTTATGCACCCGGTCATATTTGTCACAATCTATTTCGACAGATAGAGGAGTTAGTGGCGCTTCAAAATCATCCTTTGAAATATCAAGCGATGAATCGGCATATACTTTCTTCATATAAAGCGCCCAGATTGGTAATGCCATGTTGGCCCCCTGCCCAAGATTTAGCGACCTGAAATGTGCTGCCCGGTCCTCACAACCGACCCATACACCTGTTGTTAAGTCAGGCGTAAGTCCCATAAACCACCCGTCGGAGTGATTATTTGTTGTACCTGTTTTTCCGGCGATCGGATTTTCGAACTGATATTTAGAACGCAGCCTAACCCCTGTGCCGAAATTCACCACACCTTTCATCAGATCAAGCATCAGGTAAGCCGTTTCCTCGCTCATGGCTTCATGTTGCTGCGGAAAAAAAGTTTCAAGCACATTTCCACTTTTGTCTTCAATGCGTGTGATCATTATAGGTTCAATGTAAACACCTTTATTGGTAAAGGTATTCATGGCTCCCACCATTTCATATAAAGTGAGGTCTGAAGAGCCGAGAACAAGTGATGGAACAGGATCAAGGAAGCTTTTGACACCCATATTCCGTGCAATTTTAACCACCGCCTCAGGTGAAAAACGGTTGACCAGGTGACCGGATATCCAGTTGTTGGATGTGGCTAAAGCATATTTTAATGTGATCTCCATTCCTTTATCATCCCTCGATGAATTGTCGGGTTCCCAGGTCTTGCCATTGTCTAAAAAAATTACCGGCTGTATGTTCGGAAATTTGGAACAGGGCGACAGTCCGTTTTGCATAGCAAGGGTATATAAAAACGGCTTGAAGGTTGAACCCACCTGGCGCGCTCCCTGAGTGACATGATCATACTGAAAGTGCTTATAATTTATTCCTCCTGCATAAGCTTTAACATAGCCGGTGGATGGCTCAACCGACATTAGCCCTGCTTGCAGGAAGAATTTATAATAGTGAATGCTGTCCATCGGGCTCATCACTGTATCGCGTTCTCCATTCCAGGTAAAAACCCTCATCCGAATAGGAGTGTTAAAATTCAATTCAATTGAACTCGGTGGCACATTTGCTTCCTTCAGTTTGCGGTACCTGTCGGAACGGTGCATAGCCTGAGTAATGATTTTCTTTATTTCAACAGCCTGATTGCCTTCAAAAGAAAAAGGGGCAAAACGATAACCTTCCCAATGCTTAAAAAAAGCCGGCTGCAAGTCTTTGCTCAGGTGTTCTATTACTGCTTCTTCGGCATATTTTTGTAACCTGGAGTCGAGTGTGGTGTAAATTTTTAATCCGTCTTTGTAAATATCATAAGGTATTCCATCGGGCTTTAAGTGTTCGCTGCACCATTTTTTTAATTTGCCCCGAAGAAATTCCCTGAAATAGGTTGCATATCCCGTGACATGATCCTGGCGTCCGAATTTCGACATGTCAACCGGCAATTTACTTAACGAATCGTACTGTTCATCTGAAATGAAATCATATCGCTGCATTTGCTTCAAAACCACATTGCGACGGGCAAAAACAGTATCAGGACGACGAACGGGGTTGTAAAGTGCAGGATTTTTCAACATACCCACAAGCAGTGCCGATTCTTCCACTTTCAGCGAATCGGGAGAAGTATTAAAATAGATTTTTGCCGCTGATTTTATGCCCACTGCATTATTCACGAAATCAAATTTGTTCAGGTAAAGGGCAATAATTTCATCCTTTGAATATCGTTTTTCAAGCTTTGTTGCAATTACCCATTCATTAAGCTTTTGTAAAATTCTTTTGGCTTTTGAATCCGGCCTTTCATGAAACAGCAATTTTGCAAACTGTTGTGTTATCGTGCTCCCGCCACCCTTATTTTGCCCTGTGGCAGCACCCAGCATTGCCCTGACTACTGCTTTGAAATCAATGCCGGAGTGGTTGTAAAATCTGATATCTTCAGTTGCAAGCAGCGCCCTGACGAGATTGGTGTCGAGTTCCGAAAATCGGGTATTTGATCGGTTTTCAATATAATATTTACCGATAAGCACTCCATCTTCCGAATAGATTTCCGATGCAAGATTGCTGTTCGGATTTTCCAGCTCATCAAATGTGGGAATGTAACCCAGCATTCCTGTTGAAATCAAGGTAAACAAAATGACTGTAAAGAGAATCCCCAACCCTGTTATGGACCAGAATATTCTGATATATTTTTTAAATTTTACTTTACCTGCTGTTGATCCTTGCCGGGCTCTGGAATTTCCTGGAGAATATTTATTCATTATGACTTTTCTCAGTTTGAATTTATCTTTTCTCTAACCACAAAAAAATAGATTTATTGTTATTATAAAATCATAGGATCAGCAATTTTCTCAGCATGTTCAGTGCAGCCGAAGCTGTTTTGCTGATGTTTCTCCCCCGATGCTCTCCCATCATAAAATGCTTTGTAACAGTTTTACCGGGTGTAGCAATGGCTATCCATGTAGTACCCACCGGTTTTGTAGCCGTCCCTCCGCTGGGCCCAGCAATACCGGTTGTTGCAATTGCATAGTCTGTATTCAGCTTTTTTTTAGCTCCATCTGCCATTTCAATGGCAACCTGTTCGCTTACTGCACCAAAATCAATAAGACTTTGATGAGAAACCCCAAGCAAAGATTCTTTTATTTCGTTGGCGTAAGCAATAACAGAGCCCTTAAAATATTCTGAACTTCCAGCCACAGAAGTGATAAGATGAGCAATATATCCACCCGTGCAGCTTTCGGCGGTGGAAACCGTAAAACCTTTTTCCTGAAGAAGTTTACCGATCAGTGATTCAATCTGATCATCATCGTGGCCAAAAATGGCATCAGGAATTAATTTAGAAAGTTTGTCCGTTTCAATCTGAATTAGTTTCTCCAGATCATTTTTACTTTCTCCGGTTGCCGATAGTCTGAGCCGGACAGAACCAGGTTGAGGAAGGTAGGCAAGCCGGATATTTGGTGGAAGGTGGTCCTCCCAATCCTCAATTTTTTTTGCCAGTACAGATTCCGGGATGCCAAATGTGAGAACAGTTTTATGAACAATGGCTCCCAAAGTAAAGCGCTTTAATATTTCAGGGATTACATTGTCGGTCACCATCGCCTGCATTTCAAAAGGTACGCCTGGCAAAGAAATATAGATTTTACCATTTTTTTCAAACCACATTCCCGGCGCAGTTCCGTTCCTGTTTCTAATTGGTGTGCAGGTTTCGGGAATTTCCGCCTGCTTACGGTTTAATTCGCTGATCTGAAGACCCCTTAATCCGAATAATTTATTAATATCGTCAAAAACCGGCTGGCTAAAAACCAAGCTTGTATTGAAATACTCACACAAAGTACTTTTGGTTATATCGTCTTTTGTAGGGCCAAGGCCACCGGTAATCAGTATCAGGTTTGCTCGTTTGGAGGCATCGTTGAGCGACGATAAAATATGTAACCTGTCGTCAGAAACTATCGAAACCTGGAAAATTTTTATTCCGGCCCGGTTAAACTCCTGTGCCATCCATGATGCATTGGTGTTAACAACCTGACCGATCAGCAATTCGTCGCCTATTGAAATGATTTCTGCTGTCATGGAAGAATTTCTATCTTTGCAATTTTTTCAGCAAAATTAGGAATATTTGTGTATGAAAAGTGGTAAAATAATACCCGCTTCTGAACTGATCCTGCATCCCGATGGAAGTATATATCATTTAAAGCTCAGGCCTGAACAACTGGCCCAAACGGTTATTCTTGTGGGGGATCCTCACCGGGTGGAAATCATTTCAAATTATTTTGATAAAATTGAGTTTAAGGTTGAAAACAGGGAAATAAAAACGCATACAGGTTTTCTTGGTAATAAGCGGCTTACCGTTATGTCAACAGGCATGGGCACCGATAACATTGATATTGTATTAAATGAGTTGGATGCGCTCGTAAACATTGATTTGAAAACAAGAATTGAAAAGGAAAATCATACCTCATTGACCCTGTTCCGGGTGGGTACTTCAGGTGCAATACAACCCGATGTTCCGGTAAATTCTATGGTTTTATCGGAATATGGCCTTGGACTTGACGGGTTGATGAACTTTTACGGTAATTTTGATAAAATCGAGGAAAAGGAAATCAGTGAAGCTTTTATTTCCCGGTCCAAATGGCCGAAAGAATTACCCAGACCTTATATCATTCGTTCTTCCGAATCATTATTCAACATATTTAAGAGTCATTTTATAAATGGGATCACTGCCACAGCTTCGGGATTTTACGGTCCACAGGGACGACAACTCAGGCTTCCATTAGCTTTTCCGGATTTAAATAAAAAGCTGGAGAATTTTACTTTTAAAGGAAATAAGATTGTTAACTTTGAAATGGAAACTTCAGCACTTTATGGTTTAAGCAAACTTTTCGGCCATCGTTCATTAACTATATGTATTGCAATTGCCAACAGAAATAGCCACGATTTTAACCAGGATTATAAAAAGGCAATGCAAAACCTTATAGAACTGCTCCTGGATATGATCAAAAATAAATTACCGTATTTCGATACAAATTTGGAAAAGGATTAAATATTCTATATCTTGGCTGATTGATTTCAACAAAAAATGAGGCGAACTTTATTAACAATCAGGTTGTTTAGTAAATGTGCGATTATCCACCTGTTCCTTATGGTTCAAACTGCCTCATTTACTCAAACTGAAAATGTTGCCATCCGTATATTACGGCTTGAAGAAGAATTAGAAAGCTCCCCCGTTAATAAAAAAGTTGATCTGCTTAATTTGCTATCAGCCGAATATTTAACCATAAATCCCGAAAAGGCCAGAGTATATGCGGAAAATGCCCTGCAACTTGCCCGTATGGTTGAAAACCAGGATGGGAAAAGCAGAGCTTTATATAATCTTGGAAAGGCACACTACTCACTTTTCAACTACGATTCGGCAGTAAAGAATTACCGGCTGGCAATAGAGTTTGAACAATCGAGAAGGAATGACACCCTTGTTTCGGATTTATCTTATTTAATTGGTAAGTCTTTTTTTGAAATGAACGATTATAAAACGGCATTGGAATATGTTCTCAAATCAATTGAAATGGAACAAAAATACAATCGCCCGAAACAAATGATTACCTACTTGCAGCATCTGGGTTCTATTTATTATTCCCTGGGCAACTACCAGCCATCATTGGTTTCTTATAACAAAGCCGCTGACCTGGCTCAAAATGTAAATGAAATGCAGGACCTTGCTGATATCACCAACAGGATGGGAATTGTTTATAATGATCTTGGAAGTTTTGAAAAAGCATTGGAATATTACCTTAAATCGCTAAAGTTGGTTGAAGACCTTAAAAACAAACAGGGAATTGCAAGGACTCTGAACAACATCGGAATAGTTTACTATGAATGGGGCAATAAAGAAAAAGCACTTGAATTTTATCAAAGATCCCTAAAAATAGAAGAAGAACTTGGAAACCGGCAGGGAATAGGGGATTCGTACAACAATATCGGTATCATATATGGCGACTGGGATCAGAATGAACTTGCCATCAAATATTATGGCAATGCCATCGAAATTTATGAGGAATTCAGAGATAATGAAGGAACAGCCGACGCAATGAACAACCTGGGAGAAAGCTATTTTGCCATGGGAAATTATAAAAAGGCTTTTGAATACCTGGGCAAATCACTGGAAATTGAAAAAAAGTTAGGTAATAATTATGGCATGGCTCAGTCGTACCATACCCTTGGAGAATCGTATTATGAACTAAATGACCTCAATAAAGCCATTGAATTTAATTTAAAAAGCTTTGCCATTTCCGATTCGCTTAAACTTTCAGCGTTGCTGGCAGAAAACTATAATCTGTTTTATAAGATTTATGAGGAGAAAAAAAACTATGCCCTTGCGCTTGAAAATTTCCGGAATTATTCCCGGCAAAAGGACACTATTTACAACAGGCAGTTTCATAATAACCTGGCAGAAATTCAGGCCAAGTACGAGATTGACCGTTATGACAAAGAGCGGGAATTAATGACCCAGGATGCAGTAGTAAAAGGAAAAGAAATCCGTACACAACGAACCTACCTGATCATCATTTTTATACTGATGCTTGTGTTCGGAATTTTGGTTTATTATGACATAAGGTCTAAAATGAAAGCCAATAACAGCCTTAATGTAATTAATAAAGACCTGACCGAACAAAAAGAAAAGTTAACACAAACATTAGAAGCATTAAGTAAAAGTGAAGCCAAGTATAAAAACCTGGTCGAAAACTCCCCGACAGGAATAATTTATGTTGATGATCATGGAAAAATTCTTGAGGTTAATAAAAAAATCCTTGAAATACTCGGCTCTCCCGGAGAGGAGGCCACCAAGGAGATAAATTGCCTGACATTTCCTCTGCTCCGGAAAGTCGGCCTTTCGGATGCCATTTTAAAATGCATCGAAACCGGTGAAGTGATATTTAAGGAAAGTCGTTATACCTCAGCCTGGGGTAAACAGGTTTTTTTACGTTATTATATCACTCCTGTTTCCACCATACAGAATAAAATAACAAGCCTTATCATCAATGTTGAAGATGTGACTTTTTCAAAACACGCCGAGCAAATAAAAATTCAGTCCGAGTCCAAATATAGGGTACTGGTTGAGAATTCATTGCAGGCTATGTTGATAATTCAGGAGGGAAAACTGATTTTTGCCAATTCCAGAATGGAAGAGCTGACTCAATATAAATTTGTTGAACTTGCCGATAAACAAAACGATTGGATCAAATCCCTGATCCACCAGGAAGACTATGAACGGGTGAAAAAAAATATTGAAGAGGCTCTTGACAAGAAAAAAACACCGGCAAGAAATGAATACAAATACGTAAGAAAAGACGGTTCGATAAGGTGGATTGAAACATTGGGTTCAATTGTTGATTACAATGAGAAGCCCGCAATATTAGTCGTTGCAATTGACATCACCGAACGTAAACAGGGGGAATCTGTGCTCGTTGAATCGGCTCAGCAATTAAGAAGGGCAAATGCAATGAAAGATAAGTTTTTTTCAATCATTGCCCATGACCTGAAAAATCCCTTCAGTGTCATCCTCGGATTTTCGCACCTTCTTTATGAGGCTTATGATAATTTTGATGAGAAACAACGTAAATCATTCATTAAAAATATTTGCGAGGCTTCAGAAAACACATTCAAACTGCTTCAAAATTTACTGGAATGGTCGAAGACTCAAACCGACAAAATCGAATTTAATCCGGCGCATATTAATATTCATGAATTGGTCAGCGAAAATATATCTGTATTAAAAGCTACTGCTGTTGACAAAAAAATTAAACTCATCAATAAAACTGATGAAGGATCAGCGGCCTGGGCTGACAAAAATATGGTTAAAACCATCATGAGAAATTTACTTACTAATGCAGTAAAATTTACCCATTCAGGTGGAACGGTTGATATAACAGCTACCAGTTTTGATAAATACATTGAAATAAGCGTTACGGATACAGGTATTGGTATAGAACCGGAAAACTGCCGCCGCCTTTTCCGGATAGATGAACAGTACAAAACATCCGGAACTAATAATGAAGAAGGTTCAGGATTAGGACTAATATTATGCAAGGAATTTGTTGAAAAAAATAATGGTAAAATCCGGGTGGAAAGTAAAGTTGGAAAGGGCAGCAGTTTTAAATTTACACTACCATTAAGTCAGTTTTAATGAACAGTAATCCTGTCACTTAAAAAAGATTCCATCGGTCTGAAGAATATTTAATTTTCCCTGTAAGTACTCCGGATAACTAATATTCCTGTATTATTTTATTCTTAATTTTACCCGGTTATATTTTTATTATTCAGCAATTGGCATACAGCAATTTAAATAGCGAACTTGAAGCCCTGATCAGCTTGCTTGATGAACCAAGTGTTCCGGTTTTCGATAAAGTCAGAAAAAAAATACTCGGTTATGGAATTCAGGCTGTTCCTCTTTTGGAAGCGGCCTGGGATAATTCATTTAACGACAATATCCAGGTACGAATTGAGGAGATCATTCATAGCATTCAGCAAGCCAATCTTAAAACTGAATTAATTGAGTGGAAAAAGAACGAAAGGGTAAATTTATTGAAAGGCTTTTACATTGCATCCAAATATTCTTATCCAGAACTTAAACTTGGTGATATCGAAGAAAAAATTGAAAAAATCACAAGAGATATATGGCTCGAACTGAACGACAATCTCACAGCTCTCGAAAAAATGAAAGTAATCAACCATATTTTTTTCGATATTTATGGATTCGCCGGAAATAAAAGCAACGTTGATTCTCCCCAAACTCTTTTCGTGAATAATATTCTGGAATCTAAAAAGGGCAACCACTTAACAATAGGTATGTTGTTAATCATCCTTTCACAAAAATTGGGAATACCGGTTTACGGCGTTAATCTGCCACAGCATTTTATTCTTGCCTATGTTGATGAAATACAGGAAAACAGGTTTACAACTCCTAATGAGAATGAGGTTCTTTTCTATATAAATCCTTTTAACAAGGGAGCTGTTTTTACAAAGCGTGAGATAGAGGTTTTTATTAAACATCTTAAACTCAAACCGGCTGCTTCCTTTTATGAACCCTGCGATAACATCAGCATCATAAAACGGTTGTTTGATAATATTATTCAGTTTTATAAACAGCTTGGAAATGGCGAAAGGATCGCAGAATTAAAATCCCTGGTCGAAATTTTATAAGTGAACCAACAAGGATTGAAAAATAGATTTTCCAAAAAAATTTAAGAAAAAATTTGTCGAATGGTTTTCCAAATAATTTCTAAATCATTCAAAAAACCCTGCTCATTTATATATTGTAGGTTAAGGGCTAATTTATCCGGCATTACTTTATCTATATATGCTTTTTCCGGATCGGCGAAAGACTTCAAAAGCTCACTTTCATTAATATATTCGAGGCTTGCGTAATCCGTCAGGCCTGGTTTTACAGATAGTACTTCTAACTGCGCCGGGGAGTAGAATTCCACATATTTCCTCACTTCCGGCCGCGGACCTACGAAACTCATTTCTCCCTTTACAATATTGATAAGCTGGGGCAACTCATCCATCTTGTATTTTCGTAACCGGCCTCCGATCCTGGTTATCCTTTTGTCTTTTTCTCCGACAGTCAGTAATCCTTTGGCCTCCGATTCTTTTAGCATGGTTCGGAATTTAATGAGTGTAAAATCCTTACCGTCTTTTCCTACTCTTTTTTGAATGAAAAAAATGCTGCCTTTGGAATCCAGAATTATCAGAATCGAAATAACCACAAATAATGGTGATAAAACAATCAGGGCAAACAAGGAAAAAAGAATATCGAAAACTCTTTTCGCCATAAACTTTAGTTTTCTGAAATCTGAGCAAAAACAGGCATTAAACAAAGTGACTATGTCTGACTTTCGAACTGTCGTAAAAACCTGAGATCATTGTCGAAGAACAACCTGATGTCATTGATTTGGTATTTCAGCATCGTTGTCCGTTCAATACCCATCCCGAATGCAAATCCAGTATATTTTTTACTATCAATATGGCAATTTTCCAAAACATTCGGATCAACCATGCCGCAACCCAGAATTTCAACCCAGCCTGAACCCTTGCATACCTTACAGCCTTTTCCGCCACAAATAAAACAGGAAATATCCATTTCTGCCGAAGGCTCGGTAAACGGAAAATAAGAAGGACGCAGCCTGATATGTGTATCGGGTCCGAAAAACTCAGTTGCAAAATAATAAAGTGTTTGTTTCAGGTCGGCAAACGATACATTTTCATCAATATACAATCCTTCTACCTGGTGAAAAAAACAATGGGCACGTGCCGAGATGGCTTCATTACGGTAAACCCTCCCCGGGAAAACAGACCTGATGGGCGGCTTTTCCTTTTCCATGACCCTGATCTGAACCGAAGAAGTATGGGTTCGCAATGCGATATCCGGTGATTTCTCAATAAAAAAAGTATCCTGCATATCCCTCGCTGGATGTTCCAATGGAAAATTCAGAGCTGTAAAATTATGCCAGTCATCCTCTATTTCTGGTCCAACGGAAACGGTAAATCCAATTTTGGTAAAAATATCAATGATTTCTTTCCTTACAATCGAGAGCGGATGCCTTGAACCCATTTTGATAAAATCGGCCGGCAGAGTCAGATCTGTCGCTTTTTCGTCACCGCTATCTCTTTTACCAATGGTTTCCTGCAAGAGATCAACTTTCTGCTGGACGGAATTTTTCAACTGATTGAGCAACAGGCCAAAATCCTTCCTTTCTTCCGGAGAAACATTTTTCATTTGGCCAAACAAATCAGGAATGATCCCTTTTTTACTCAGGAATTTAATCCTGAATTCCTCAATCTGTTCAGGAGTTTTGGCAACAAATGAAGCTATTTCGTCGAGGTATTTTCCGATGATCTCTTTCATATCAATAAGAACAACAGCCTAAGAATTCTTATTCTAATCAATGATTTTAATGGTCATGGTCACCGGTTTAACAGGTACGTCGCCCGGGCCGGTTTTAACCGCTGCTATTTTATCAATCACATCTAACCCTTCTATTACTTCGCCGAATACCGTATAGCCTCCATCAAGATGCGGTGTTCCGCCAACGGAAGTATAGGTCTTTATTTGATCAGGTGTATATTTTACTCCTGTACGCGCACCACTGACTTCAAGTGCCTGAGCTGTAACCGGCCCTCCCTGCACAATATAAAACTGAGAACCGGACGAAGCCTTTTCAGGATTTACCTGGTCTGCCTGACGTGCTGCAGCGAGTGCTCCTTTTTTGTGGTATTTGGCAGCAACAAATTCAGCCGGAACTTTATATCCCGGATCGAGCCTTCCATCAGCATTTTGTCCACCCTGAATCATGAATTTATTAATTACCCGGTGAAAAGGTGAATTGTTAAACCAGCCCTCCTTCACCAACTTTACAAAATTATCTCTGTGCAGTGGTGTTTCGTTATAAAGCACGGCAGTCATTTTACCGTATTCGGTTGTGATTTGAACCTTTATTTGTTTCTGAGTCTGTGAACATAAAATTGTCGCTGCAAAAACACTTACTAAAACTGTCAATACTATACTTTTCTTCATGTTGTTAAAAATTTAGATTATCAAATAATATTATGGATGGCAAAAGTAGGAAAAAAAGTTTACGGACATTCTTCGGAGTTGCAACAGGGCTACATTTTATTTTGATGTGCTGGAAGATAATTATTTCTTTTATTGGTGGATCAAAATAAACCATTGCACATTGCCCGTAGGGCATTAATATCCATAGAAAATAACAATAGTAGAAAAGAATTTCCCGTAGAGCCTGCCCCGCTGAAAACGGGGGAATTAACCTGTTTAATTCACAAATCAGGGCTAAAGCCCGCCGGCATTGGGTTTTCCTACAACTCCAGACTTAAGTCTGGA